>Ga0209788_1000028_pt1 | contig 50131 bp, 43 predicted proteins | sample WorMetLIZISLAND1_2_FD_187415 | JGI IMG/M metagenome (GOLD analysis project Ga0209788, IMG submission 187415) | Marine gutless worms symbiont microbial communities from Max Planck institute for Marine Microbiology, Germany - Olavius clavatus LIZARD... ...
CTCTAGGCCCGTTGACGGGGTCGGCCGGTCGAGGCTCGCGCCGTCCCGCGGATTCGGGGTTTGGCTTTCCGCGGTTCTGCGCTACAATGATGCTCACCCTGTCAATGGAGGAGAAATGACTTCCCACTCACCCGCCCGCCCGCTGCGTCGCCTGCCCCTCGCCGCGGCGGCCCTGGCCGCGGCGATTCTGTTGTTGGGTCTCGGCGAGTCGGAGGCGGCGACGACCCCCGCGGCGGCACCGAATGTGATCGAGGTCGACGCGCTGGCCGACGCGGATGACGACATGTGCTCGTTGCGGGAGGCGCTGGTGGCGGCGAAGAACGGCGGGTCGTATCAGGGCTGCACGGGTGGGTCCGCCTCCGGCCCTGATGAGATCAGGGTCATGGTGCCGGGTGAGATCAGGGCTCCGACTGATGGGTTCGTGGTCAACTCGGATGTGAAGATCCGGGGTCATGCAGATGGGACTGCTATCGCTGCTGAGTTTGTTGACTCTGGTCAAACTGTTAGGAGTAAATACGGTTTCAAGGTTGATGTGGCTGCGTTGGCTTCGGATGGGTCGGCTGCTGTGTCGGATGTGACGTTGGTTAATATGTCTGTCACTGGGGCGAGCAAGTTTGGGGTGTATGTCGAGGATCTTTCGTCTTTGGCGTCTGCTGGTCGTTATATGGTGGTCTTGGAGAATCTCCGTGTTCACGGCAACACGGCGGGTGTCAAGTCTTTCTCGACTGGCAGCGCGGCGCGCGAGGGTCATGTGCGTGTGGTCAACTCGGTCGTAGAGGGCAACAAGGGGGGGTCCACTGGAGGGGGGATAGGCTTGGAATCTGGTTACGCCGCGTCAGCCGAGAGGTCTATGACGGTTGATAACTCGGTTGTCCGCGATAACTCGGCGTCGTCTTTTGGGGGTGGCATATATTTCGAGGCTGGTGATCTTACGATCGTTGACAGCATTATCTCGGGGAACTCCAGTTCCGCAGGAGGAGGGGTGTATGTTGGGCCGGTAAGGTCTGGCACGAGGCGACATGAGGTGAAGCTGGTCAACGCCACTGTTGTGGGTAACAGCGGTGATGCCGCGGTTCATCTTTCGGCTTCCTCGTATCATGAGCCTATCTCGGCCTCTATTGTGCATAGCACTATCACCGGCAACACCGACGACACGGTTGCGGATGGGCTTTGGATGCGGGGTGTGGATACGACTATTGAGAACTCTGTCATCGCGGGTAACACCGGGAAGCAGTGCAACTTCGGCACGGACACGGCGCGGGTCACGAAGACTGCCAACGCGTCGTCCGATGATTCCTGCGGGTTCGCCAGGGAGAACATCGACGTCGCTGACTTCAAGTTCGAGAAGGACAGCAACAACAGACCCAAGCCGGCGGTCAACGGGAGCACCAGGCGGATCGGCCCCTACAAGAGCATGGATCCTGTGAAGACGATAGCGTTCAAGGCGGGCAGCAAGCTGCTCGACGCGGCCGACGCGACGGCGTGCCGGGGTGTGCCGGAGACCGGTAAACCGTCCAGGGATGCGCGGGGTGTGCCTCGCCCGCAGGGCTCGGGTTGTGACATCGGGGCGTACGAGATGATCGTGCCGGCTACACTCACGGGTGAGGTGTGGGTGGACGAGAACGGCAACGGGACGAAGGATCAGGGTGATTCGGGGTTGGCGGAGGCGACGACGGTGAAGCTGGTGGACACTTCGACCGGTAGGGTTGTGACTCGGATGAGTGATCGGATGAGTGATGGGGCGCAGGCCACGACCACCACGGCCGACGGCGAGTACAGGCTTGCGGATTTGGTGTCGGGGTCGTATCTAGTCGAGTTCACCCTGCCGAAGGGTTACCGGTTCACGGAGACGGGGGACCACTCGCCTGTGACCTCGTCGAGCGCTGGCTCGTCGAGAGGGACCGCGCCGGCCATGCTGGCGGGCGGCCCTGCGACGGTGGATGCGGGTGCCTACAAGCCGGTGTCGGTCACCGGTGTGGTGTGGGTGGATTCGGACGGCGATGGGGTGAGGGACAGCGGCGAGCCCGGCTTGAAGGGCGTGTCGGTGCAGGCGTTGAGGGACGGGTCGCAGGCGGGGTCCGACGAGACCGACGCGAACGGGGCCTATGAGTTCTCCGGTCTGGCGCCGGGATCTTATGTGGTGATGGTGACTGCGCCTGCCGACTATGCGTTCTCCAGGTGGGACGTCGGCTCGGACGATTCCGTGGATTCTGACGTCGACCCGGCTTCTGGCCGGTCTCCGGTGCTCTCCTTGGCGTCGGGCGAGGCGAGGAAGGTGGACGCCGGCATGTACCGGTTGAGGCAGGAGGGCGAGGATCCTGCTGTGCCCGCTCCGTTGCTGTCGCTGGTGAAGACCGCTTCTGGGGAGGCGCCGGTGGGGGCGGGCGACGCCATCTCGTATTCGTTCTTGGTGTCGAACCGGGGGAACGTGACCTTGTCGCGGGTGTCGGTGGCCGACCCGAAGGCGGGGGCGGTGTCTTGCCCGGGCACGGTGTTGGCGCCTGAAGGGTCGATGACCTGCACCGCCACATACAAGGCGTCCGCGGCGGACGCCAAGGCGGGGGAGGTGGCCAACACGGCGACCGTCACGGGGAGCGCTGCGGATGGTGCGAAGGTGTCGGCCACCGACTCGGCGACGTTCGACTTGGCGTCGGGCAAGGTGCTGGCCGGCCGGTTGGCGGGCAAGGACCGCTACGCGACTGCCGCTGTGATCTCGGAGGAGACGTTCACCCCTGGCGTGGGGACGTTGTATGTGGCTACGGGGGTGAACTTCCCCGACGCGTTGGCCGGGTCTGCGGCTTCGGGCGGGTCGGGCCCGATCCTGCTGGTGACCAAAGACGCCATCCCTGGGGCCACCCTGGCTGAGTTGAAGCGGCTCAAGCCGAAACACATCGTCGTCCTGGGTGGGACCGGGGTGGTGTCGGCTGCGGTGGAGTCGGCGTTGAAGAATCACGCCACTACTACCCGTCAGGCGGGCGCCGACCGTTACTCGACGGCGGCTGCGATCTCGGCTGAGCACTTCGGTCCGGGGGCGGCGACGGCGTTTGTGGCCACGGGCGCTGACTTTCCCGACGCGTTGACGGGGGGCCCGGCGGCGGCGAAGGCGGGCGGGCCGATCCTGTTGACGCAGAAGGACAAGCTGCCAGCGGCCACCACCGGAGAGTTGAGGCGGTTGAAGCCGAGGAGGATCGTGGTTCTGGGCGGGACGGGTGTGGTGTCGGATGCGGTGGAGAAGGCCTTGGCCTCCTACACGTCGGGGAAGGTGTCCCGCCTGGCGGGCGCCGACCGGTACTCCACGGGAGGGGCGATCTCGAAGGACGGCTTCGACCAAGGGGCGCCGGTCGTGTATGTCGCTACGGGCCAGAACTTCCCCGACGCGTTGGCGGGGGGCGCGGCCGGGGCGTTCAAGGACGGCCCGGTCCTGCTCGTCTCAGGGACGACCATCCCCAAGGCGACGAAGGCCGAGCTGACCCGGCTCAAACCGAACCGGATCATCGTGTTGGGCGGGATGGCCGTCGTGCCCGAATCGGTGGAGAAGGCCCTCGCCGCCTACATCCGCTGAGGACGACGGGTTAGGCCGCGACATCGCTGAGTCGCGGTCAGGGGGCAGACAACGTCGCGACTCTGTCCCGCACCCTCTGCGGCGTCCTTGGGTGGTTCAAGGAGTCGATGACCAGCTTGGAGATTGAGGATCGCAGCTCGGTGCCGCTGAGGTCGAGGCCTGAGATCAGGCTCTCGTAGGTTGCGAACCGAAACCGCACCCGGACCTCCTCAACCTCAGCCTCTATCGGGTCCGAGAGGTCGGTTGTGTGAGCCACGAACGTCACTTTGACATCCCAGTCGCTCGCTTCCGAGTATGCGAGCCACTCGTCATCGAGGCGCCTCCTCATGACTCTCTCGAGAGTTGCTCGGTGATTGTCGAAGTACGCTTGGCTCAGGTGACCGCCGCGAGCCTCATACGCCTCCACCCTGTGGTTCATCGAATCTTGGAACTCGCAATCACCCAACTTGCGGCGAGCAGTGTTGGCGGCGTTCACAGAGTCGCCCAGGCCGCGGGCTCTCCACCTCTCCGCAGAGTGCGCTGCAAGTGCGAGGGCGTCGACGACCCGCTGCTCGACGATACCCCTCGTGTTGGTCTCCGAAGCCGCTGTAGCCGTCAGCAGCCGCCCGAGCGGCTCCGGCTCGAGTAAGTCCGATGCCAGAGGCTCGCCAGGCCCTCTCTGCAGACGCAGTTGCCGCAGGCACCAGTGCCGCAGAGCAGCGCCGTAGGCACGCTTCGCCTGAAAAGGCAGAGCACCGACCTCCTCAAGGATTGTGACCAACGCGCTTGCTGGACGACGCAGCCCCATCCGCGTCTTGCTGTCCGCCCACCTCTGGTCAACCCTGTCAACCGACTTGGCGTTGTTCAGGAAGGGGTCGGACCCGACGTCAAAATGGCGGTACCGGCTGAGCAGCTTCTCCGCCGATTGGCCCCTGGGCCTGAACTCATAGAGATAGACCGGAGCGTGGTCGTACCAGTCAAGCGGCACACACGAGAAATGCAGCATGAAGACGTAGGGCCAGTGGGCGTCGCCGGACTCGGGCGCGAGGTCAGCCAGATGGGCGACGACCTCCGGCTCGATCCCGATGCCATTGCCGACTGTCGCCATGATCTCGAGCGCCACGGCCCAGTCGGCGTCGGCGAAGCGCCGCTCCTCAGCCCTCAGGTCCACCTCGATCTGTGACTCGACCTCGGTCGGCGACACAGCGGGAGCGAGAGAGATAGCGGATAGCACCTTCTGGACAGCGGCCCACGTCGCCGCGCCCTCGGCGATTCCGCGAGATCGGAGAAACGTCGCGATCTGGGCGGCGGACATGGAATGGCGCTCGGCGAGGTCACCGATGACCGGCGTATGACCGATCATGATTGACGCTGACCCAAACGTCATCGCAAGGCCTGATTGAAGCCCGCCGTGCAGGCTGAAGTACTCTGGTGCGATCGCGCGGGCATGCGGAGAACTCGACTTTGAGACCGCCGCCTCGACGCCATCTCGCAGCAGGCGTGGACATTCGACGGCGACACGCCACTCCGCTGCGAGGCGACGGGCGGTTTCGGCTTGGTCAGCGAGAGGCACCCCATGACTCTCCAACGCCTGACTCAGCGCCAAGACAGACTCGGCCGGGTCGGAGCCGACCGGCGCGGCCATCTCCGTGAGGACCGCCTCAAGCTCGTGGAACTCCTCCCTCGAGTACGCCGTTCTCATTGCCGGAGAGGTCATCGACCAGCGCTGAAGCGGGCCGAGCGGAGTCCTCGAAGCAGTTCGCAGCGCTCGACGTCGGGCACACTGACCGATCCCGGCCAGTGGAGAAGCTCCGACGCGGAGACCCTCCACAGACCGCCTTCCATCCTGGAGAGAACAGGTCGGCCGAGTCCCATCCTGGTGGGCACAGACCCTTGAAGCACGAAGCGGCACCTTCGTTGCGAGGCCATCCACGATCCGAGCGCCTCGTCGAATCCAATCACTCGCGCGAGAGTACTCAGACTAGACGGAGTTCCCGGCCGAAGCCTTGACACGCAGTACGGGCCGATGCCATGATCGCATCACATGGATGTGATCACCGACTTGGGATCGGCCGACGGGGAAGCGGGCGCCATGGTCTCGCTCTACTGCGGCGCCGGGGGCATGGACCTGGGGTTCAAGCAGGCGGGGTTCCAGCCGATCTGGGCGAACGACATCGACCCGGCCGCGGTGGAGACATACAACAAGGCGGTCGGCGAGCCGATCGCCCGCGCCGGCGACCTGGCCGACTGGTGCGACGACCTCCCGCCGCCCGGCACCGTCGACCTTGTGATCGGCGGCCCGCCCTGCCAGGGCTTCTCCGTCGCCGGGAAGATGGACCCCGACGACCCCCGGAGCGGACACGTCTTCAACTTCATGGCCGCAGTTCAACGGCTGCGGCCGCGCGCCTTCGTGATGGAGAACGTGAGAGCGCTGGCGGCGAGCCGGAGATGGAAGGCCCTCCTCGGCGAGTTGACGGGGAGAGCCTGCGACGCCGGGTACGCGACGAGGCTTCTGCTGCTGAACTCGTCGCGCTACGGGGTGCCCCAGGCCAGGGAGCGTATGTTCCTGATAGGAGCGAGAGCCGCCCTGGGCGCCGACCTGCTCCCCCCCACCGTCACGGCGGACCGGCCCCCGACGGTCCGCGACGCATTCGACCGGCTCCCGTCGTTCGGCGCGCCCGGCAACAACACCGCCTCCACAGCGCGCATCACCGCGGCCAGGAAGCCGGTGTTGAGGAAGTCGCCCTACGCAGGTATGCTCTTCAACGGCCAGGGCCGACCGATGGACCTCGACAGGCCGGCCCCGACGTTGCCCGCCTCGATGGGAGGGAACCGCACCCCCATCGTCGACCAACATCAGTACGACCGAGGCGGCGACTCGTGGGTCGTGGGTTATCACTCCCACCTCCGGTCCGGCGGGGCGCCGTGCGACGAAGCCCCGCACCGGCTTCGCAGGCTCACCGTCGAAGAGGCGGCGGAGATCCAGACTTTCCCTCAAGGCATGTATTGGGCCGGCACCCGGAGCGGTCAATTCCGCCAGATCGGCAACGCCGTCCCCCCCGTGCTGGCCTACCGGGTCGCTTCCGCCCTGCGCCGAGCCCTCGGCGCCGGCTAGCCGGGGGTATCCTCCGCCGGGTGTCCGGCCGGATCGACGACTACCCCCACCCGACGTCGCCGTCAGTCACGGCCGCGATGAAAGGCAACCGCCGAGTCGACACCAAACCGGAGGTCGCGTTGCGTTCCCACCTCCACTCCAAGGGCCTCAGGTTCCGCAAAGACCACCCGATCGACGTCGGGCGCCGCAAGGTGAGACCGGACATCGTCTTCACCAAGAAGAGAGTGGCGGTGTTCGTCGACGGCTGCTTTTGGCACCTGTGCCCGGAGCACGGGCGGGTGCCGGGCGGGAAGAACTCCGCGTACTGGGAGACGAAGCTGCGCCGCAACTCCGACAGGGACCGACTGGACACACAACGCTTGGAGGACCGCGGGTGGCGGGTTGTGCGCGTCTGGGAGCACGAGCCGCTCGAAGCCGCCGCCGAGCTAGTGGTGATCGGCCTCATCAACCGAACCGGCCCGTCGGGGTCGCCGGCCCGCACAGACAGCGGCGGCGGCGAGGCCTGAAGTCGTCGCCGGGCCCAGAAGCGGCCCGTCCCCGTCTCAGCGGGTTGGGTCAGCCCGTCGCTCGGCGGGGCAGCCGGAGCGTGAAAGTCGAGCCGGAGCCGAGCTCGCTCTCGACCGAGACGGCGCCGTCGTGGCCGACCGCCACATGGCGCACGATGGCCAGCCCCAAGCCGGTCCCCCCCGTCGCTCGCGATCGGCCCCCGTCGACCCGGTAGAACCTCTCGAAGACGCGGTCGAGGTCGCGGGTCGGGATGCCCTCGCCGGTGTCGGCCACGCTCAGCACGGCCTCCTCGCCCTCCGCCCGGACCTCCACCTCGATCGTCCCGCCCTCGCCCGTCGATCTGACGGCGTTGTCGAGCAGGTTGCGGACGGCGATCGCCAAGTCGCGGCGACTTCCCGCGACGACCACCTCCTGCGCCTCGACCCGCAACACCCGCCCCTCGGCTTCGGCGCGCTCCCTCAGCCGCTCCACCTCGTCTCTCGCCACGAGATCGAGGCGAACCGGGCTCAGGTCGGGGGAGCCGCGCTCCAACCGGGACAGGTCGAGGAGATCGACGACCAAGTCGTCCAACCATCTGGCCGAGGCCTCAACCTGCCGGGCGAAGCGAACCGCCGACTCGTCGCCCCGGTCGACGGCGACCCGCAACGCCTCCGCCGCCGCCACGATCGCGGCGACCGGGGTCTTCAACTCATGGGAGGCGTTGGCGACGAAGTCCCTGCGGATCTCGTCGCCCCGCTCTTGGTCGGTGACGTCGACAACGACGAGAAGGACCCGATCATCGTCGTCGAACGGCGTGGCCGTCGCCCGGAGCCTCCTGACCGGGGTCGCCGTCTCCAACACCCGCTCCGCTTGCGCGCCCCGCTCCTTCGCTTCCCTGACCACCGCTTGACACCCGAGAGGGGCCAAGGCGGCCAGGCGACCCGGGATCGGCCCGAGCATCTCCTCCGCCGCCCTGTTGGCGTAGGCGACGCCCTCATCGGCGCCGACCAGGACCGTCCCCTGCGGGAGAGCGCCCAACACCGCCTCCAGGCCCTCCACCGAGACCTCCGCCTGCAACGCCCTGTCGGCGAAGCCGCTCGCCATGAAGGCGACGGCAAGGCCCAACTCGTCGATCTCCTGGACCGCTGACCTGGGCGCCGAGACCTCGCGGTTCCCGCCCGCGGCTGCACGGGCCACGTCGGTCAAGTCGGCCATCGGCGCCGCCAGGCGCCGGGCGGCGAAGGCGACGACGACCGCTCCCGCCAAGCCGGCGAATGCCGCCGACGCCGCCGCGGGCCGGCGGGCCGACGGTCCGACCGCAGTGGTCACAACCGCGATCAGGACGACACAGACGACGGCGTAACCGGCGACAAGCAGCGTCGCCAGCCCCCAGCGGCCCCCGCCGCCCCTACCCATCGACGAACTTGTAGCCGAGCCCCCTGACGGTGACGATGCGCTCAGGACGCGACGGGTCCGCCTCAAGTTTACGGCGAAGACGCGTGATGTGCACGTCGAGGGTCTTCGTGTCCCCGAAGTAGGAGGGCCCCCACACCTCGTCGATGAGCGCGTCGCGGGCGGCGAGACGGCCCTTCCTGCGCATCAACGACTCGAGGAGGTCGAACTCCTTGGGCCGAAGCTCCACATCCTCGCCGTTGACGCGCGTCGTGTGGGCGTCGATGTCAAGCTCGATCGGGCCGCCGACCAAGACCTCGTTCGTCTCCGCGAAGACGCCGGCCCGGGTCGCCCGGCGAAGGTGGGCGCGGACCCTGGCGACAAGCTCCCTCATCGAAAACGGCTTCGTCATGTAGTCGTCCGCCCCCAGCTCCAGGCCCGCCACCTTGTCGGCCTCGGCGCCCTTGGCGGTCACAATGATGATCGGGGCGTCGGTGAACGCCCTCACCTGCCGGCAGACATCCAGCCCGGACATCTCAGGCAGCATCAGGTCGAGGAGGATCAGGTCGGGGCCTGAGCGCGCCTCCTCCACCGCCTCGACCCCGGTCGCGGCGTGAACCACCTCGAAACCCTCGACCTCCAGGGAGTAGCGGACCGAGTCGGCGAGCGCAGGCTCGTCTTCGACGACGAGCACCCGGCTCGGGCGACGGTCAATCGCCATCCGCCGCCGGGAGCGCTCCGCCGAGGTCGGTGTGCTCCCCGGTGATCAGGTAGGCGGTGTGCTCGGCGAAGTCCACCGCCTGGTCGCCGATCCGCTCCAACGCCCTGGACACCGTCATCATCCTCATCGCCCACTCGAGGAGCCTTTCGTCCCCCGCCACGGCGATGATCTCACGGTAAATGCCGGCGTTGAGGCGGTCCACCGGCTCGTCCATCAACGGGAGCGCCTTTACCTCATCGATGTCCTGTCTCAGGTAGGCGTCGATGGCCGCACGGACCATCGGGCGCACCAAGTCGCCCATCTCCCGGATCTGAGCCGAGATCCTGTCCACGCGGGGAAGGCCGACGTTCAGCTTGACGACCCTGGCGATGTTCACGCATTGATCGCCCATTCGCTCGAAGGTCGTGTTGAGCTGGAGAAGGATCGCCATCTTCCTCAGGTCCGAGCCCAGCGGCTGGAAGCGGGCCATGAGCGTCGTCCACTCGGCGAGGACCTCGAAGTGGGTCGTGTCCAGACCCGTGTCGAGCTCGATCACCTCGTCGGCCAGCTCCACGTCGCCCGAAGTGACGGAGTCGACCGCCATCCCCGCCATCCGCTCGGCGCGGTCGACGATGCTCAGGACCTTCCCCTCAAGGGAAGAGAGCTCTTGATGAAAATGTACGTTGGTGTCGCCCGCCTCCGTCATCCGAACCTGCCCGTGATGTAGTCCTCGGTCTCCTTCTCCCTCGGGGTGGTGAAAAGCTGATCCGTCGGCGAGAACTCGACCAGCTCGCCCGTCCGCTGCCCCAAGGTGTCGAGCTTCACGTTGAGGAAAGCCGTCATGTCCGACACTCGAGCCGCCTGCTGCATGTTGTGGGTGACGATGATGATCGAGTACTCGTCCTTCAAGTCGAGCATCAGCTCCTCGATTCGCAGGGTGGCGATCGGGTCGAGCGCCGAGGCCGGCTCGTCCATGAGCACCACGTCGGGTTTGGTGGCGATGGCGCGGGCGATGCACAACCTCTGCTGCTGACCGCCTGAGAGGGAGTATCCCGAGTCGTCGAGTTTGTCCTTCACCTCGTCCCACAAGGCGGCGCCGGTCAGCGCCTCCTCCACCAGCTCGTCCATCTCGCCCCCGGAGCCCCTGAACCCGTTGATCTTCGCCCCCCACGAGACGTTCTCGTAGATCGACTTGGGGAACGGGTTGGGCTTCTGGAACACCATGCCGATCCTCCTGCGGACCTCGACCGGGTCGACGCCCTCGCCGTAGATGTTCTCGCCGTGGTAGAGCACGGCCCCCTCGACCCTCGCCGAGGGCACCAGGTCGTTCATGCGGTTCAACGACCGCAGCACCGTCGACTTGCCGCAGCCCGACGGGCCGATGAGGGCTGAGATCCGGTTCGGCGCGAACGACAAGGACACGTCCTTGACGGCGTGGAAGTCGCCGTACCAGACGTGCATGCCCTTGGTCTCGATGACGCCCGGTGCCGAGGCCGCGGTCGGCTCGGCCGACTCCGCGTCGTCACTGTCCGCCCTGATGTCCACCGTGACGTCGCCCGCCCCGGCCCCGATGTCCACCGTCGGGATGTCTCTCGCGCCGATGTGGCCCGTCTTGACGTCGCCCGTCTTGACGTCGCCTGTCCTGATGTCGTCCGTCTTGGTCATGTCCACCGCCATTATCTCATCTCGGCCTGTCGCCTTCGGCGCGGCCTCGGTCACTGTGCCCTCCCGGTGTAACGGTTGCGCAGGATCACCGCCGTGGCGTTCAACGCCAGCAGCATGATCAGCAACACGAGGATCGCCGCGGCGGCGATCTCCTGGAACCCGACCTGCGGCCGAGTCGTCCACTGGAAGATCTGGATCGGCAAGACCGTGAACTTGGAGAACGGGCCCGACGGGTCTTGCACGATGAAGGTCGAGGCCCCGACCACCACCAACGGAGCGGTCTCCCCCAGGGCGCGGGCCGACGCCAGGATCGACCCGGTGAGGATCCCCGGCGCCGCCATCGGCAGTATGTGCTTGCGCACCGTCTGCCAACGCGTGGCGCCGAGAGCCAACCCGGCGGCGCGCAACGACCCCGGGACGGCGCGCAACGCCTCCTGCGCCGAGATGATGATGATGGGGAGGATCAGCAACCCGAGAGTGATTCCCGCCGCCAGGACGGTCCGCCCGTTCTCGGAGACCGTCGAGGCGCCCGACAGAAAGATCGAGCCGCTGGTGATCGGCTCCAAGGCCCTCACGAGAATCGCCAGGCCCAACATCCCGTAAATGATGGAAGGCACGCCCGCGAGGTTGTTGATGTTCGTCTGGATCGCCTTGTTGACCCGGTTCGGCTTGGCGTACTCCTCGAGGTAGACGGCGGCGCCCACGCCCACCGGAAAGGCGAAGATCACCGTGATGAGGATCACCCACAACGACCCGAGGATCGCCGTCCGTACCCCGGCCAGCTCGGGCCTCGGCGACTGCGGCGAGGTCACGAACCGCCGGTTGACCCACGCCCGGAACTCGGGCCTGGCACCCGCGAACTCGGCCTGGAACTCGTCGGACAGGATCTCGGCCTCAATCGCCGGACCCCTCAACAACGACTCCGTCAGCGGCCACGTCTCCACGACCGTCGGGTTGATGATCCGCTCGTTGACGATCTGGAGGACGCCGGAGTGGTCCCTCGGCGCCGCGTCGCAACCCGTCGGCGGCTCCGCCGAGGCGCAGACTTCGGCCCACTTCGCCTCGCTCTCGAACACGAGCCGATCCTCGTAGAACCGTTGCTCCCGCTCGAGGCGGCGCCCGGCGCCGTGTGAGATGTTTGCCTCGAGGAGACTCACCAGCTTGTCGTAGCCCAACTCCGCGGGCGAGCTCGCGGCGGGATCGACCATGGCCGCCGCCTCCTCCGGCTCGACCTCGTTGATGACCGCGGTCAGCCCGAACGCCGAGTTGATGACGGTGTAGAGCAGGGTCGCCAACGCCCCGATCGCCACGAACAAGACGAAGGCGAACAAGAACTTGGCCACCCCCTCCTTACGTTTCCTCCTCCCGATCCACGTCTCGAGGTCAGAGCCCTCGGGGAACAACTCGGAGATGCCCCGCCGCTCCAGGGTCGGGGCGCTCATTCGTAGGTCTCCCGGAAACGCTCGACGAACCGCCTGCTCAACGAGTTGAGGCCGAGGGTTATCGCGAAGAGGGTCAGGCCGATGGCGAAGATCGACGTGTAGTCGAGGGAGTTGTAGGAGATGTCGCCGCCGGAGATCCTGACGATGTGGCCGGTCATGGTCTCCCCGGCGATGAACGGGTTGAGGACGTAGCCGAACAGGGAGTCCTCGCCGAAGGTGATGTTCTTCGGCGAGGCGCCGGCGGCGATCGCCACCACCATCGTCTCGCCGATGGCCCTCGATATGGCGACGACGAAGGCGGCGGTGATCCCGGAGAGCGCCGCCGGGACGACAACCTTGGTCGCCACCTCGAGACGAGTGGCCCCCAGGCCGTAGGCGGCCTCCCGCAACGATCGCGGGACCGCGTGGATGGCGTCTTCGGAGAGCGAGCTGACCAGGGGGATGATGAGGATCCCGACCACGATCCCCGCCGACGCCTGGTTGAAGATCTCGACGGCGGAGACGCCGAAGAGGCTGCGGAGGAGCGGGGTCATGAAGGTGAGGGCGAAGTACCCGTAGACGATGGTGGGTATGCCCGCCAGCACCTCGAGGACCGGCTTGATGATCGACCGGGCCCTCGGTGAGGCGTACTCGCTGAGGAAGATCGCCGAGGCTAGGCCCAGCGGCAGGGCCACCAGCACGGCTATGACGCTGACCGTCAGCGTGGCCAGGATGAGCGGCCAGATCCCGAACTGCCCGATCTGCGGTTGCCAGTTCGTCCCGGTCAGGAACTCGGCGACCGAGACGTCGGGATCGAAGAAGAAGAGCAGCGCCTGCTGCGTGAGGACGACGACCAAGCCGACGGTGGTGGCGATGGAGAGAGCGCCGCACGCGAACAGCAAGGCCTTGACAAAGGCCTCCACCGGACGGCGGCGCTTCTTGAAGGAGACCTCTCCTTCCCAGGTTGGTGTGCCCAACGTCATCGCTCTATTGATCCGTCGAGGAATCCCCCGGGGAGGGCGGCCGCCCTCCCCGGAAGGCCCGCAGGACCGCTACCTCCCCGCCCAGTAGTCGGCCAACGCGTCGACCCCGGCCTGCATGTCGGCGGGCGACGCCGGGAAGTACCCGACGGCGCCGATCAGGTCGTCGACGTTGCTCAAGAAGTAGGTGAGGTATGCCGCGACCTGCGGCTTCTCCTCCATGACGCCCGCGTCGCCGTACATGAACAGGGGCCGGGCGAGGGGGTAGGCCCCCTGATCGACGTTGTCCGCGTTCGGCTCGACGCCTTCGATGTCGAGGGCGCTGAGCACGTCGTCGTTCTCGACGAAGTAGGCGAACCCGAAGTAGCCGACGGCGCACGTCGTGGTCTCGTCGCCCTCGGCGCACCCGTCGCCGGCGATCCCTTGGACCAAGACGTTGTCGTCCTCGGAGAACTGCGCGTCGGACCCCAGGATCGGGGCGTCGTCCTCGTCGAAGACCTCCTCGACGAAGTAGTCGAACGTTCCCGAGTCGGTGCCGGGCGAGAACAGGGCCACCGGGTGGGCGGGCCACTCGGCCCGGACGTCGCTCCACGTCTCCGCCCCGGCGAACAAGACGGCAAGCTCCTCAAGGGTGATGTCGGAGGCGAAGTAGTTGCCGGCGCTGACCGTCACGGCGAGGGCGTCGGTGCCGACGCGGAACTCGATCGGCTCGCGGCCGACCTCGCCGCATTGGGCGACCTCCTCGTCTTTGATCGGGCGGCTTGCGTTGGAGATGTCCGTCTCGCCCGCCACGCAGAATCGCTCGAACCCGGCGCCCGAGCCGATCGACTCGATGGTGATCTCCGGCCCGCCTTCGTCGAGCCACTGCGCCGCCACCACCTCGGAGAGGGGGAACACGGTCGACGAGCCCGCCGTCGAGACGGCGCCTTCCCAGTCGATGGGGTCGATGACGGGCAGGTCTGTGCCCGGGTCGCCGTCAGCGGGCGGCTGGGCGCCGTCGTCCGCCGGCGGCTCGGTGGTGTCGGCCGCGGGCGGCTCGGTCGTGTCGGCGCCTTCGCCGCCGCCGCAAGCGGCGAGTACGAGGGCGAAGGCCAAGAGGGCGGCTGTGGTCAGTCGCTGTCCCATTCGTCTGGTTGCTCCTTGAGTCGGTTTGATGACGGTTCGGCGCGGTCGCACGGGCGATCGAGCCGGGATTTGCGCAGGGCAACGTAGGGGGCCGAGTTGACCGGGGGGCAAGCCGAAGGTGAACGGGAGGTGAATTTCTCGTCGGCCGCCACGGGCCGGTTTCCCGGGCCGTCCCCCGGGCCGCTCAGGGCCGCTCAGGGCGCCGCGCGCCCCAAGCCGCCGAGCAGGAACCCCTTCAGGTCGCTCACCGCATCCTCGGGGCCGACCGCCCCGTCGATGAGCGCCTTGGCGGCCGACATGATCGCCCCCTGGATCAACCGCCCGGCGAGAGGCGGCGACATCGGGCGGAACAGGCCCTCTGAGACTCCCCGCATGTAGAGGTCGGCCATCTCGGCGGAGAGACCCGCGTGCGACTCCATGATCCGGTTCTGGGCGGCCTTGCCGAAGCTGCCCGCGGCGCGATGGAGGATCACGCCGAACACGCGGTCCTCCGCCACGAACACGACGGTCCTCGCCGCCAGCTCGGCCAGCCGCTCCGCCGTCGGCAGGTCGGCGGGCGCCGACTCGATCAGGTCGGCGACGACCTGGGGCAACTCCTCCTCGACCAGCGCAGCGATGACGTCGTCGCGATCGGAGAAGTACTCGTAGAAGGTGGTGCGGCCGACGCCCGCCGCCAGCGCCACCTCCCCCAAGGCGATGTCGGCGGTCCCGGTCTCGTCGATCAGGTCGCGGGCGGCGTCGAGCAACGCTCTCCTGACGACGGCCTTGTGCTCGGCGATCGACGCGGCTCGAATCCGGGGCATACGACAAGGATATCGGCAATCGCGGCTTTGGCGCGCGGCCGCGCCTCGCCCCGGCCCTCGGCGAGCTCGAGGCGGCTTGGGCACCCGACGAGGCCTCGTTTTGACAGACGGGGCCGCCGCCGCCAGTCTCCGGGAGGTGACCCGCATTGCGCCGGGCCCGCTCACCGACTGGAAAACGCGCGCTGAGTGCACCGGCTACCCCAACACCATCTTCTTCCCCGGCCCCGACGCCACCGAGCGCGTCATCGAGCGGGCGACCGCCGTCTGCTCGGTCTGCCGGGTCGCCGACGACTGCCTCCAGTACGCGTTCGAGGCCAATCAGCGCTCCGGCATCTGGGGCGGCACCACCGAGCAGCAACGTAAGTCCCTACGCCGCAAGTGGCTCGCCGAGCGTCGTCTCAGCGCCTGAGCGAGCCGGGCCGAGGGAGCGGCCGAACACGGCCTCGTGCTTCCCGCCGCCCAGCGTCTGCGGGCCGTGCGAGAATGGCCAGTAGATGAGCAAACAAGCCGAGTATGTGCTGCGGACCGTCGAGGAGCGGGGAATCCGCTTCATTCGCCTCTGGTTCACCGATGTCCAGGGTTTCCTCAAGTCGGTGTCGATCAGCCCGGCCGAGCTGGAGGTCGCCTTCGAGGAGGGGATGACCTTCGACGGGTCGGCGATCGACGGGTACGCCCGGGTGCAGGAGGCCGACATGCTGGCCAAGCCGGACCCGTCGACCTTCGCGGTGCTGCCTTGGCGGGCCGAGCAGCAGGTGGCCCGTATGTTGTGCGACATCTACACACCCGACGGCGAGCCGTTCTCCGGCGACCCTCGCATCGTCCTGAAGCGGAACCTCGACAGGGCGTCCGAGATGGGATACACCTTCTACGCGGCGCCCGAGCTGGAGTTCTTCTACTTCGCCGACTCCGGGCCGAATCCCCAGGTGCTCGATCAGGGCGGCTACTTCGACCTGACCCCCCTCGACGTCGCCCAGGAGTACCGTCGGAAGACGATCAACGCCTTGGAGCAGCTCGGCATCCCCATCGAGCACTCCCACCATGAGGTGGCGCCGAGCCAGCACGAGATCATCGCCCGCTACACCGACGCCCTGACGATGGCGGACAACATCATGACCTCCCGGCTGACCGTCAAAGAGGTCGCCCTGCAGAGCGGCATCTACGCCACGTTCATGCCGAAGCCGCTTGAGGAGCACGACGGGTCCGGCATGCACCTCCACCTGTCGCTCTTCGAAGGCGACGTGAACGCTTTCGCCGAGCCCGGGACGCAGGGCGCCATGTCCGGGGTGGGCCGGGCGTTCATCGCCGGGCTGCTCAGGCACGCGGCCGAGCTCACCGCGGTGACCAATCAGTGGGTCAACTCCTACAAGCGGCTGGTCGGGGGGTTCGACGCTCCGGTCTACATCACATGGGCCAGGAACAACCAGTCGGCGTTGGTCCGAGTGCCTTCGGCGAAGAAGGGCAAGCCGTCGTCGGTGAGGGTCGAGTACCGGGCCGCCGACGCCGCCTGCAACCCCTACCTGGTCTTGTCCGTGATGCTGGCCGCCGGCCTCGCAGGAGTCAGGGAGGGATATGAGCTTCCGCCCGAGGTGGAGGGCGACGTGAAGCAGCTCACGTCTGCCGAGCGGGCGGCCGTGGGCGCCAAGCGGCTGCCCGACACGTTGTCGGAGGCCCTGGACCTGCTCGAAGGCTCTGAGCTGGTCGCCGAGGCCCTCGGCGAGCACGTCTTCGACTGGTTCCTCCGCAACAAGCGCAAGGAGTGGGAGGAGTACCAGCACCACATCTCCCGCTTCGAGCTGGACACCTACCTGCCGATCCTGTGATCTGCGCCGTCTACCCCGAGACGCTGTCGGAGGGTGTCTCCGACGGGTTGACCCTCGCCGGGGCGACGACGGTTCCGGCGGCCGAGCTCGACCCGGAGGACCCGGCGCTGTCGGAGGCCGACAACCTGATCGTCGAGCTGGGGGAGCGACCCATGAGACGGCTCCGCGAGGTCGCCCGGGTCGGCGAGACGGTCGGCCTCCCCGTCCTGCTGGTGGCGTCGGCGGATCAGTTGGCGCTGATGGAGAGCGCGGAGGGTGTGACCGACTTCGTCGTCGAGCCGGTCGGGCCGGTCGAGCTTCGCCTCCGCCTGATGCGGATGAGCCGCGCCGGGGCCCCAGAGGAGGTGTTGCGCTTCAAGGACCTGGAGCTGAACCCGCTGAACTACCAGGCCGCCCTGGCGGGATCGCCGATGGACCTGACCTACATGGAGTACGAGCTGCTCCGCTTCCTGGTCGAGAACCCGGTGCGGGCCTGGTCGCGCGAGCAGTTGTTGTCGAGGGTGTGGGGCTACGAGTACTACGGCGGGGCGCGCACGGTCGATGTGCACGTCCGCCGACTCCGGTCCAAGCTCGGGGAGGAGCGCGCCTCCTGGATCAGCACCGTCCGCTCGGTGGGCTACCGCTTCGGCTGAAGCGTGTGCAATAGTACCGACGAGAGCTGCAATTCTGCACACGCATCGCTGGGCGTGTGCAATAACCCAGCCGAGAGCTGCAATTCTGCACACGCATCGCTGGGCGTGTGCAGTAACCCAGACGAGAGCGGCAATACTGCACACGCATCACAAGGGGGTTGACCGGCGCCGGTTGATCGGGTAGCAGTGGACGCATGGAACCCGACCGGCGGGCGGCCCGTCTGATCGCCGCCCAAGACGGAGCGATCTCGCGGTCGCAGGCCTCCGCGCTGGGTTTCTCCGACGCTCAGATAGCGCAGCGGCTCGCCGGCGGTCGGTGGGTTCGGCTGTGCCGAGGGGTCTACGCACCCGCAACGTCCGCTTCCTCATGGGACCAACGCCTGCGGGCGGCCACCCTGAGCAACCCCGAGTCGCTGGTGGCGGGACGGTCGGCGGCGGTTCTCCACGAGTTCCCCGGATTCGCACGCTCCCGCCCGGAGATCCTGATGCCGTTCGACGGCGACAGCCGATCCGACATCGCCCGCGTCATCCGCAGCAGGCACTTCGACTCCGTCGCGAGAACGGAGGTGAACCGCTTCAAGACGACGACCGCGGCCGAGACCGTCTTGACGCTGTCTCTGAGGGAGACCGCCGCGACCATCGAGCGGTTGGTGGACGACCTGCTGGCGCGGCGGAAAGTCTGCATGGTGGACTTCGACCCGATCCTTGAGCGACTCGCCAAAGCTCGACAGCGAGGGCTGCCCGGACTGAAGCGGGTCATCGCCGCCAGGTCGAGCGACGCCTACAGACCGCCGACGAGCGAGCTGGAGCGCATGCTCTACCGGCTCCTCGATCAGCCCGGCGTCCCGCCCTACTCCCGCCAGCTTCCCATCGAGTACCCCACCGTGAGAGCGACCGTGGACGCCTACATCGAGAAGTGGCGCCTCATCGTCGAGAGCGACGGTCGCGCCTGGCACACCCGCTCCGCCGACTTTGACAGAGACCGGAAGCGGGACAACGCAGCGGCGGCCGAGGGGATACAGGTGGTCAGGTTCACCTACTCGATGCTCGACAACGAGTGGGACGAGTGCCTGCGGACGCTGCTCGACGCGGGCAACCACCGTGAGCGTGTGCAGTAACCCAGCCGAGAGCCGCATTTCTGCACACGCTCGCCGCTGCTGCACACGCTCGGCCACGAAAGCGAGATCGGCGGTTAGCCTCACAGGTCTTGAGCATTCGAGTAGATGCTCGCTCGCCTCACGGCGGTCGAGTTGTTCGCGACATTGTCGGCGGCCGGTGGGTTCAGCCCACGGGGGCGGCCGACCTGACCGTGGGCGAGGGGGCCTGGATCCTGCCCGGCTTGGTGGACGCCCACGCCCACTTGGCGAGCGCCGAGCTCACGTTCGAGCCCGGCGTCCTGGCCGACGCGAAGAGGCGCGCCCGCGAGGCGCTGAAGGCGGGGGTCACCCTCATCCTCGACAAGGGTTGGTCGGACTACACGACTCTTGAGGTGATCGACTCCGTCCCCCCCTCGGAGCGCCCGGACATCGAGGCGGCGGGGAGGATCATCGCCGTCCCGGAGGGCTACTACCCCGGCTTCGCCCTCGAGATCGACCCTTCGGACATCGAGAAGGAGGTCGCCGAGCAGGCGGATGGCGGCGAGGGGTGGGTCAAGCTGATCGGGGATTGGCCGCGTTCGGGCAGAGGCGCGATGGGCAACTTCAATCTCGACGAGTTGCGTCGAGCGGTCGGGGCCGCGGAGGCCGAGGGCGCCCGGGTCGCCGTCCACACCATGGCGCCGGAGGTCCCCTCGATGGCCGTGGCCGCAGGCGTGCACTCGATTGAGCACGGCCTCTTCCTGACCGAGCCCGACATCGCCGCGTTGGGCCAGCGGGGGGGGATGTGGGTCCCGACCCTGCTGCGCATGGAGGAGACGGTCAGGCAGCTCAGGCCGGACTCGACGGGCGGGCGCCTTGTGGAAGAGGGTCTCCACAGGGCGCAATTGAACCTGCCTTTGGCCGTCGAAGCCGGTGTTCGCGTCTTGGCGGGCACCGATCTCATCGGCGCCCCCGCCGACGTCGCAGCCGAGGCGATCAAGCTGGGCGAATACGGGCTCTCCGGCCAGCAGGTCGTCGACGCCGTGGGCATCGCAGGCTTTGAGGCGACGGGGAGGCCCGCGGGCTTCGCCGTCGGCGCCCCGGCCAACGCCGTGCTCTTCTCGGTCGACCCTTGTGAGGAGCTTGCCGCCTTAGCCCACCCGACACACGTCATCAGGGAGGGTCGGCTGCGGTGAGGCTCGTCCTCGCCTCGTCTTCTCCCAGGCGGCGGGAGCTTCTCAAGGCTCTCGGCCTGGCCTTCGACGTCGAGCCGCCCGATGTCGACGAGAGCAGGCGACCGGGCGAGGCGCCGGGGGTCTATGTGGAGAGGGTCGCCGTGGACAAGGCCGTCGCCGCCGCCGGGCCGGGCCGCGTGGCGCTGGCCGCCGACACGGCGGTCGTTCACGAGGGGCGGGCCCTCGGAAAGCCGACGCACCCCGAGGAGGCCAGGGCCATGCTCCGGGCCCTTGAGGGGGACCGTCATGAAGTGCTCACCGGCATGGCCGTCGCCTCCTGGGACGGGCGGCCCAAGGTCGACTCGGTGGTGGATGTGACGGAGGTTGTGATGCTCCCGATGACCGACGATGAGATCGCCGACTACGTGTCCACCGGCGAGCCGATGGACAAGGCGGGCGCCTACGCCCTTCAAGGGGCCGGGGGCCGGTTCGTCGAGTCGGTGGAGGGCAGCCCGTTCACGGTGGTCGGCCTTCCCATCCACCTGGTCGCCAGGGTGATCTCCCACAGCGGCCGCGACTTCGCGTCGTTCCTGGGGGCGCCGTCCGGGTCGTCGGGTCGATGAAGGGCGCCGCGGCCGCCCGCCGGGTCCGCCGGCGGACCCCGCCCGCGTTTCTCAATGCACAAACTACGGTATACCGAATCCAGAGCATTAGGAAACCGGATTCGGGGGAGGGGAGGGTTGTGTGAGCGTCCTTCCCTTCGACATCAAAGGCGCCTACGTCGAGCTGAACGGGATCGACCTGACCGAGATCGGCCCGGACCGCGGCGTCGGCCGGCTGGAGATCGGCGAGCGACACCACCAGCCCTACGGGGTGGTCCACGGCGGCGTCTACTGCACGCTCGCGGAGACCGTCGCCTCGACCGGGGCCGCGGTCTGGGCCATCGGGCGGGGCATGGGGGGCGCCGTCGGCGTCACCAACAAGACCGACTTCATCAGGGCGACGACCGAGGGCGTGCTGATCGCCGTCGCCGCTCCCATCCACCAAGGCCGGACCCAGCAGCTCTGGCAGATCGACATCACCCGCGAGGACGACGGGAAGCTGGTGGCGCAGAGCCAGGTCCGCCTCCACAACATCTCCGACACCCGCTTCTGAGCCGGGGCCCCTTCCTTGGGTAGCGGCGCCGAACGTGCGACCCTCTCGCCATGACCGCGCGTCAGGTCAGCATCAGCCGTCTCGCCAGCCTCGGCTCGAGGGCGATCTCCGACGCCTACCGCGACCTGTCGGCCGGGTTCCTGACTCTCACCGCCAGGGCCAAGACCCGGTTCGAGTCGCGCGACTGGGTCGGCATGACACAGGACGCCGCCGAGCGGCTCGACATTTACGGGGAGAGCTCGCGGGCCACCGCCGAGAAGGTGGCCGAGATCTTGGGCGATCGGTATCTCGACAAGTTGGTGTGGGTCGCGATGAAAGCGGCCTACTCGGCGTTCGCCATGGACCGCCAAGACTTCGAGCTGGCGGAGACCTACTTCAACTCCATCACCCGCAGGGCGTTCGCCACGGTCGGCGTCGACCCGACGATCGAGTTCGTCGACACCGACTTCGACACGCCGCCCACTGAAGGGCTCGTCGCCGCCCACAGGTCCTACGCGGGCGGTCCCGTCGGCGGGTTGGTGCGGTCGGCGGTCGACGACATCGGGTTGAAGGCGGCATTCATCGACCTCGAGGGAGACGCGGGGCGGGTCTCCGACGAGATCGAGGGCAAGCTCGCCGACCTCGGCGCCGGCCCTGGCGTCGACCGCCTCGAGATCGTCTCCGACGTCTTCTACAGGGGCAAGGGCGCCTACCTGGTGGGCCGGGCCGTCTCCGGCGCCGCCGCCCTCCCGCTCGCAGTCGCCCTTGAGCACGAGACCGCGGGGGTGCGTGTCGACGCCGTCCTCCTCACGGAGAACGACTTCTCCGTGCTCTTCTCCTTCGCCCACTCCTACTTCCACGTCGGGGGGGAGCGCGTCTACGACCTGGTGCGCTTCATCCAGGAGCTGGCGCCGCGCAAGCGGTTGTCCGAGTTGTACATCTCGATCGGCCGCACCCGCCACGGCAAGACCGAGATGTTCCGTGAGCTGTTGCGGACCCTGGAGACGAGCGACGACGTCTTCGTCAGGGCGCCGGGGATGGAGGGGTTGGTGATGTCGGTGTTCACGCTTCCCGGGTTCGAGATGGTGTTCAAGGTGATCAAGGACAGCTTCCCGCCGCAGAAGGCCACCACCCCGAGTCAGGTGATGGACAAGTACCGGCTGGTCTACCGGCACGACCGGGCGGGGCGGCTGGTCGATTCCCAGTCCTTCGAGCATCTCCAGTTCGACGCCGACCGGTTCGACCCCGAGCTGCTCGAGACCCTCCTGAGGGACTGCTCGCGGACCGTGCATCGGGACGGGTCGAAGGTGGAGGTCGTGAGGGCGTACGCCCAGAGGCGGGTCACGCCGCTCGACATCTACCTGAGCGAGGCCCCGGTCGAGGACCGCCGGGCGGCGGTGGTCGACTTCGGCGCCGCCATCAAAGACCTGGCCGTCACCGGGATCTTCCCCGGCGACCTCCTGATCAAGAACTTCGGTGTGACTAGGAGCGGCCGGGTCGTCTTCTACGACTACGACGAGTTGACCGAGATCGGAGACTGCAACTTCAGGGAGATGCCGGTGGCCGCGTCGATCGAGGACGAGATGGCGGAGACGCCCTGGTTCCCGATCGGCCCCGACGACGTCTTCCCCTCCGAGTTCAAGTCGTTCCTGGGGTTCCCAGGGGAGCTGCGGGAGCTGTTCTTGGAGAGGCACTCCGACCTTCTCGGGGCGCCGTGGTGGAAGGAGATCCAGTCGAGGATCGCCGACGGCGAGATCGTGTCGATCTACCCCTACGCCCGGCGCCGCCGTCTCGGCGCCCAATAGCCTCGACGCACATGGGCTTTCGGATCGGCTCGCTGGTCGTCGACCCGCCCGTCGTCTTGGCGCCGATGGCGGGGGTGACCAACGCCCCGTTCCGGCGGCTCTGCCGCGAGCTGGGGGCCGGCCTCTTCGTGTCGGAGATGATCGGCGCCCGTGCGCTGGCGGAGCGCAACGAGAAGACGCTTGCCCTGGCCCGGTTCGACGAGGACGAGGCACCCCGGTCGATTCAGCTATACGGGACCGACCCCGCCTCGATGGGCGACGCCGTCGCCGCGCTGGTCGAGGAGCGGCGCGTCGACCACATCGACCTGAACTTCGGTTGCCCGATGGCGAAGGTGACGCGGCACGGCGGGGGCGCCGCCCTGCCGTGGAAGATCGACCTGTTCCGGTTGATCGTCCGGGCCGCGGTCACCGGCGCGGGCGCCGTCCCGGTGACGGTGAAGCTGCGCAAGGGGATCGACGAGGAGCACCTGACCTTCGTCGAGGCGGGGTTGGTCGCCGAGGAGGAGGGAGCGGCCGCTGTCGCGTTGCACGCCCGGACGGCTCACCAGCTCTACTCGGGCCGGGCGGACTGGGGCGCCATCGGCAGGCTGAAGGAGGTGACGTCCGCGGTCGCAGTCCTCGGCAACGGCGACATCAGGACCGCCGACGACGCCGTTCGGATGATGGAGACGACGGGGTGCGACGGCGTCGTGATCGGGCGGGGTTGTCTCGGCCGCCCGTGGCTGTTCCGGGATCTGACCGACGCGTTCGCGGGCCGGCAGCCTCAGGCGCCGCCGAACCTGGGTGAGGTGGGTGCGGTGATGATCCGCCACGCCCGGCTTCTGGAGGGCCGCTTCGGGGAGAAGATGGGCCCGGTCCTGTTCAGGAAACACGCGACGTGGTACCTGAAGGGGTTCCCGGTGGGCCCGGCTCTGCGGGACGCCATGTCGCGCGTGGAGTCGGTTGACGAGCTGGTGCGGCTTGTGGGTCGGCTCGACCCTGACGCGCCGTTCCCGGAGGAGGCGCATCGGATGACCCGCGGGCACAGCCGCGGCCCTCGCCCCGTCCGTCTGCCCAGCGGTTTCCTCGACTCCCGCGCCGGGGACCGTCTCGACCCGGGAGCGGATCGGGCGGTCGGCGGAGGCTGATGCGTGTGCAATAACCCAGCTGTGGGCCGCAATTCTGCACACGCTCAGCGATGCGTGTGCAATAACCCAGCTGTGGGCCGCAATTCTGCACACGCTGAGCGATGCGTGTGCAATAACCCAGCTGTGGGCCGCAATTCTGCACACGCTCAGCGATGCGTGTGCAATAACCCAGCTGTGGGCCGCAATTCTGCACACGCTGGGCAATTCTGCACACGCTGGGCTTGTCAGCGTTCGGCGAGCCCGACGACGGCGGTCAACATGAGATGGGCCATCGCGTCGAGGGTGATCCCGTCGGCGTCGAGTTCGGCGTCAACTCCCACGAAGCCCATGGCCCGGGTCCTCGGGTCGGCCGCGCACGCCCGCACCCCCTCAGCCAACCGGCGCACGGTCAGGCCGCCCGGCCGGGCGGCTGGGCAACCCGGAGCGAACACCCGGTCGAGCACACCCAAGTCGACGTCGACATAGAGGCTGTCGCAGTCGCCCAGATCCTCAAGGGCGCGTCGAACCGCGGCCGTCATCCCCGCGGCCTCGATGTCGGCGACCGTCGTTGCAGCGACCGCGGCCGCCTCGCAGCGTTCCCTGCTCGCGGAGAAGTCGGCGAAGGCGCCTGCCCCGAGCAGGGCCACATTCTCCCCGGGCAGCCCGCGTTCCTCGATCAGCCGACGGATCGAGGCGCCGTCCGCCGGGCCGCAACAACCGACGCAACAGCCGGCGCCGCAACAGCCGGCGCCGAAGGCGACCACCCCGACGCGGGACAGGTCGTCGGACATCGCGGCGACCAACGGCTCGGTGATCGCTGAGTCGCCGCCCAGGTACAGGGTCAGGTTGGCGTCGGGGCGGCTGCGGGCCAGCCTTTCGACGTCGGTGGCCATGGCGTCAGGGTCCAGCTCGGAGACCGGCCAGTTGCCCACGTCGCGCACCATCGTGTCGCCGCCGAAGTCGATCCCGGCCTCGCCGTGGAAGGTGGAGAACCGGCCGAGACGGTCTCGCACCGCCATCGGCGTGAGGTCGGCCCCGGAGTGCGACGCCTTCGAGGAGGGGACCCCCACCACGAGGACCTCCGGCTTGGCGTCCTCGCGCGACAACCAGATGTCGGCCGTCGGCGGGAGGGCCGGGTCGGGCGCGTCGGCCGGGTCGGGCGCGGCGGCCGGGTCGGGCGCGGCGGCGGGGCGGGGCGCCTCGCTCATTTGCGGAGCATCCCGTCAAGTCGGCGGTTGGCGACATAGGCGCCGATCAACCCCATCACGGCCAGGAAGGCGGCGTGGCCGAGCATGGTCCGGTCGATCACCCCGAGGGTGAGTCCCCTCAGCAGCTCGGTCCCGTGATAGAGCGGAGAGAGCCGGACCACCCCGTGGAGCATCGGCGGGTAGACGTCCAACGGCACGAACGTGGCGGAGAACAGGAACATGGGCATCGTCACCAGAGACACCAGGTCGAAGTCCTGCCACGAGCGCATCCAGGTGACCGCCGCCAGGCCGACCGCCCCGAAGGCGAAGCCGATCAGCGTGGCCGCGGGCACGGCAAGGGCGGCCGTCCACGACTCGGCGAGGCCGAAGGCTGCCATCACCACGATGAAGCTGGTGGAGTAGATGGCGCCTCGGAGCAGGGCCCAGCCGATCTCGCCGATAGCTATGTCCGCAGGCTGCATGGGCGTGGTCAGCACCCCTTCGTACACCTTCCCGTACTGCAGCTTGAAGAAGATGTTGAACGAGGTTTCGAGGACGGCGCCGTTCATGGCCGAGGCCGCCATCATGGCCGGGGCTACGAAGGCGGCGTAGGACACGGGCGCGCCGCCGGGCCCGGGGAAGTCGTCGACCATGGCCCCGACTCCCACGCCCACTGCGAACAGGTAGAAGACGGGTTCGAAGAACCCGCTGAAGACCACCTTCCACAACCGCCGGTAGACGATGTAGTTGTGCTCCCAGATCCGGTGGGCGCGAAAGGGCGTGATGCGGGTCGCCGCTCGAGCGCTCACGGCCTGATCCTCTTGTCGAGGAAGCGGATGGAGAGGCCGACGCCCGCCCCGGCCATCACCAGCAGGTAGCCGAGATGGGCCCACATCGGGATGGAGGAGACCGTCGGCGCCTCGGCGCCGACCAGGATGACCTTGCGCACAAGCTCCACTCCGTGGAACAGCGGCGTGGCGTAGGCGACGGGCTGGAGAAAGCCGGGAAGCTGACCGACCGGGAAGAACGTGCCGGAGAAGAGGAACAGCGGGACGATCCCGAACCGGAAGAGAGTCGAGAGGCTCGTGGCGTCCTCCCGCGTCAGGGTCCAGGCGGTGATCACGGAGGTGAAAGCCAGTCCGGTGAGGACCGCGGGCGGGACGCCCCTCAGGGCGGGGCCGAGGCTCACGGCCCCGAACGCCGCGGCGATGACGGCGAAGACCGCCAGGATGAACAACAGCCTCGCCGCGCCCCAGATGAGCCGTCCCCACACGATGTCCGCGGGGCCGAGCGGCGTCGTGATCGCCCCCTGGAAGTTCTTGCGCCAGAGCACCCCGGCCATGACCGGGAACGAGCCGTCGCCCGCACCGTTCTGCATGGCGTTGGCGGCCATGAGCCCGGTGGCCACGAAGGTCAGGTAGGGAACGCCGAGGTTCTGCGGCCCGCGATCGACCATCGTCCCCAGGGCGGCGCCCATCGCGGCGAGATAGAAGACGGGGTTGATGAAGGAGCTGATCACCGTGCCCCGCCACGTCCGGCGGTAGGCGACGACCTCCGACTCGGCGAACCGGAGCGAGCGGGTGAGGGCGGTCATCAGTCGATGAGCCTCCTGCCGGTCAGCCGCAGGAAGACGTCCTCAAGGGTGGAGCGCCGCACCAGCATCTGCTCGGGGTGGATGTCGCGGCTGTGGAGGCCCGTCTGGGTCTCGTCGGCGTCGTCGGTGTAGAGCAACACCCGGTCGGCCAGCACCTCGGTGCGAGAGGCCAGGCCGTCCAGCTTCGGCGCAGCCTCGCTTTGGCGGTTGTCGGCGAACCGCAGCTCGACCACCTCCCTCGTGGCGTACCTCTCGATCAGCTCCCGCGGCGAGCCCTCGGCGACGATCTTCCCCTGATCCATGACGACCAGCCGGTCGCAGAGTTGTTCCGCCTCGTCCATGTAGTGGGTGGTGACGATCAACGTGGCGCCCTCCTGCTTGAGCCGGTAGAGGCGGTCCCAGAGCAGGTGGCGGGCCTGCGGGTCGAGGCCGGTGGTCGGCTCGTCGAGGATGATCAGGTCGGGGTCGTTGACGAGGGCGCGGGCGATGGTCAGGCGGCGCTTCATCCCCCCCGACAACGGCTCGACCTTGGAGTCGGCGCGCTCGGTGAGCTCGGCGAAGTCGAGCAGCTCGGCGATCCGCGGGCTGATCTCGTCCCGCTTCATGTCGTGGTAGCGCCCGTAGATGAAGAGGTTCTCCGCCACCGTCAGCTCGAGGTCCAGGTTCTCCTCTTGGGGGACGACGCCGATGCGCTGACGGATGGAGCGCCCATCGGCCCTCGGGTCGATCCCGAACACGGTCAGCTCGCCTTCGGTGATGGGGCTCACCGTGGTGATCATCTTCATCGTCGACGTCTTGCCTGCGCCGTTCGGTCCGAGGAACCCGAAGGCCTCGCCTTTCCTGATCTCGAAGTCGACGGCGTCGACGGCTGTGAGGTCGCCGAATCGTTTGGTGAGGCCGCGGGCCTCGACGAGGAGCTGTGTCATGGGTTGGCGGACGGTAGCTCGGGAGCGGCCGCCCGCGAGCTGGGGGCTCAGCGGCTGTCGAGCCTGATGACGGCCTCGGCGGCCTTCCGCCCGCCCATCTTCCGGGGTCGTGCGTTCGGGGCCGGGTAGCCGAGGGCGATCCCGTATCGGGCTTGCGACCCCATGGGCGCGCCGACAAGGCGCCGGGCGCCCTTTTCCCGGTGGAAGGTGATGGGGCAGGAGGCTACGCCGATCGCCTCGGCGGCGAGCATCATGTTCTGGGCGGCTCGCCCGATGTCGAACATCGTGCCGCCGCGCTCACTCACCAAGACGATGGCGGCGGCGGAGTCGCGGATCGGTTGTGTGAAGTCGCCGTGCTCGGCGAGCTCCTGGAGGCGTTCGGGGTCGGTGACGGCGACGAACGACCAGTTCTGCCGGTTCTTGGAGCTTCCGGTCCAGCGCCCGGCTTCGAGGATCGCCTCGAGGTCCTCGTCGCTCAGAGGCTCGGGCCGGTAGTCGCGGATGGCCCGGAGTCTCAGGATGAAGTTGTAGATCTCACTCATGGGCCCCAGCCTACGCCCGCCGGGCTCGGGCCGCGGGCTGCCGGGCCGGGCGCCGTCGGATGTGGGGCCGGGCGCCGTCGGATAGGCTGGGGCCGACCGCGAGCAGGAGCTTCTCCCCGTCATGTCGACACCGCACATCTCCGCCGAGAAAGGCGACTTCGCCCCTTCGATCCTCCTCCCTGGCGATCCGCTGCGGGCCAAGCACATCGCCGAGATCTTCTTCGACGATGTGGTGCAGGTCAACGAGGTCCGCAACATGCTCGGGTTCACCGGCCGATACGACGGCGTCCCGGTGTCGGTGATGGGCACCGGCATGGGTGTCCCCTCGGCTTCGATCTACGCCGCCGAGCTGATCGCCGAGTACGGCGTTGAGCGTCTCATCCGGGTCGGGTCGGCGGGCGGCGTGCAGCCGTCGGTGAGGATCCGCGACGTGATCCTCGCCATCGGCGCCTGCACCGACTCGGGAGTGAACCGGGTCCGCTACGGGGGGTACGACTTCGCCGCGACCGCCGACTACCGGCTGCTCAAAGCGGCTGAGCAGGCGGCGGAGGCCAATGGGGTGGAGGCGAAGGTGGGCGCCGTCCACACGGCGGACCTCTTCTACAACCCCGACGGCGAGGCCTTCGACCGCATGGAGGCGATGGGGGTTCTCGCCGTGGAGATGGAGGCGGCGGGTCTCTACGGGGTGGCCGCGGAGAAGGGCGGCCGCGCCCTGACCGTCGTGACCGTGTCGGACCACATCAGGACCGGCGAGTCCACCAGCTCGGCTGAGCGTGAGCGGACTTTCGGCGAGATGGTCGAGATCGCACTCGAGGCGATCAAGATCGACACATCCCGCGCCTAACGCCCCGTCGCCAAACGGCGAAGCGGCGACGCGACCAGCCGGCGACGCGGCCAAGCGGCCACAAGCGTGTGCAGTACTGCCGAGCGTGTGCAGTAGTACCGACGAGAGCCGCGAAACTGCACACGCATCGCTGGGCGTGTGCAATATTGCCGACGAGAGCCGCGAAACTGCACACGCATCGCTGGGCGTGTGCAGTAGTGCCGATGAGAGCCGCGAAACTGCACACGCATCGGCCGGGCCTCCCCGCGTCGGCGCCTACTTCGACTTGATCGCATCGACGTACTCGCCGAGAAAGGCGGCGTTGTCGACGACGACCTCAGCCTCCAACTCGCGCCGCACGTCGTCGAAGAAGGGGAGGGCTTCCTCTCTGCACTCAGCGTCGGCTATCGCGATGGCAATCTCCTCGGATCGTAGGCCTCCCGGTGGCAGGAGGCGAACGGATTGTGGTATGCCGGGCGCTCGGACTCCATGAGGCGTGCCCGGTACGCCAAGTTTGGGTCTTCTCGGTTGGCGATCAGATAGCGGCGCAGGATGTCGACAACCATGTAGCCGTAGCGCGACGTGAAACCATCGTCGGGGTCGACCGTCAGGTGACCTCGGGGTCCCCGTTTCCCTCACCTTTCGGTTCCGGGAGGTACTATGGACCCAAGGGAGGAGGCGGGGACCTTCCTGAGGGGTCGTCGGGCGGTCGCTCGGCACCTCCGAGGTGTTCCCGGCCCACCTGCGCTGAGGTGTGCGCGACGGGAGAGGGTCCGCGGCCTCCTGTCGCGTCGCTGCGGCTGTGCGCATACCCTGACCGGCCATGTCGTTCGACCGAGCCATCTCCAGGAGAGCGGTCCTCGACGCTCTGCCGCTCTTCGCGCCCGCCATCCCCTTCGCCCTCGTCGTCGGCTTGGCCATCGTCGACACCGGGATGAGCCCGCTGGTCGGCTGGTCGACGGCGCCCGTCATCTTCGGCGGGGCGTCTCAGCTCGTCCTGATCTCGTTGCTGGGCTCGGGCGCGGCCGTCAGCGCGGCCGTCGGCGCCGCCCTCGTGGTGAACGCCCGACACCTCATGTACTCGGCGGCGATGGCGCCCTGCTTCCAGAAACAGCCCCGATGGATGAGGCGGCTCGGCCCCTATGTGCTCATCGACCAGTTGTTCGCTCTGTCGATCCTCCGGGCGGACGACGACCCGGAGGACTTCCGCACCTACTACCTCTCGGCCGGGCTCACGTTCTGGGCGTTGTGGCTGGTCACGGTGGCGATAGGGCTCTTCGTCGGGCCGGTCGTCCCCGAGGAGTGGCGCCTCGAGTTCGCCGTGCCGATCCTCTTCCTCGGGCTGATCGTCATCGGGATCGACAAACCCTCGAAGCTGACGGCCGCCCTGGCGGGCGCCGGCGGCGCCTACCTGTGGGCCGGGCTCCCCAACCGGGCGGGGCTTCTCGTCGGCGCCCTCATCGGTGTCGCCGCCGGCACGATTGCGGAGAGGCTCAGGTCATGAGCGACTTCCTCGCCGTGCTCGCCGTCGGCCTGGGCACCTACGGAAGCCGGGCAGTCTTCATCCTCGCCCTCGCCAACAGGAAGATCCCGGCGCCGATCCTGATGGCGCTTCAGTTCGTCGCCCCGGCGGTGTTGGGCGCCCTGATAGTCGCGTTGCTCATCAACTCCGATGGCGAGGTGTCCGCCGAGTGGCCCGAAGCCGCCGCCTTCCTGATGGGCGGTCTCGTGGCCTGGAAGACCCGCAACCACATCTACACCCTGTTCGCGGGTATGGGCGCGTTCTGGCTGGTGCGAGGTCTCGTCGGCTGACCGCCCCCTACTCGCGCTCGAAGGGCGCGCCGATGGCGGCGGGCGGCTCAACGACCAGCCATCCTGAGGCTCGAGGCCATCGTTGCGCGAGCCTGCGGGACCGGTCCGACTGAATCACGGCCAGGGCCGCGATCATCAACGGGAACGGGGCGATCGGCAGCACCTGCGCCAAACCCGCGAATACGTCCTGAAGCTGGAAGGCGGCCACCTGCAGGGCGGCGAAGAGATAACAGCCGAACGCGACCCGCAACGGGCGCCAGCCTCCGAAGATGACGATGGCGAGGGCGATCCACCCCAGGTTGAGGGTCAGCGTCTCACGCCAGCCGAGTTTGACGTCGAGCGAGAAGGAGGCGCCTGCGATCCCGATGAGGGCGCCGCCGATCACCGCGTAGACCACCCTCAGCCGGTTGACGTCCACTCCGCGGGAGAAGGCGGCCTCGGGACGCTCGCCTATCCCCTGAAGGCTCAACCCGGCCCGGGACCGATTGAAGAACCACCACGTCGCCGCGATCGCCAGGAAACTCCCGTACACCACCAGGTTGTGGTCGAACAGGACCTTGCCCACGAACGGGATCTCGCTCAGCCACGGGATGGGCAGCGGCGGCGCCCGCTCGCCCCGCACACCCACGTGCGGGTCGCCGAGGAAGGAGGCCAGCTCGACTCCGAGGAGAAACAACACGAACCCGATGGCGATCTGGTTGACCTTCAGCTTGACGCTGCCGAGGGCGACGACGGCCGCGATCAGGGCCCCGACCGTCGCTGCCGCCGCGAACCCGACGAGGGCGTGGCCTGCGAAGAAGGCGGTGACGAAACCCGTCATCGCGGAGAGCCGGAGGCTGCCCTCCATCGAGAGGTTGATGACCCCGGCCTTCTCGCTGACCGTCTCCCCCATCGCGGCGTAGACCAACGGCGCAGCCGCGGCGACAACCGAGTTGAGAGTTGCGCTCCAGTCCATCAGGGCTCGCTCCCGCTGGCCGGAGGGCGCCTTCGCCGGAGGGCCAGGGCGGCGCCGAACATGACGAAGAGGACGATCACCGACTGGAGCACGCCCCCGAAGGCCGAGTCGAGGCCGAGGCGCAGCTCCAGCAGCGTGCTCCCGGCGGAGACGGCGACGAAGAAGAGGGCGATGGGGGCGATGGCCCGGGCCGAGAGCCCGGCGAGGAGGACCACGAGGATCCCGAGGAACCCGTAGCCGCCGGAGACCGCGGGCACCAGCTTGTGGTGGAAGCCGGTCGCCTGGACGGTCCCGGCGACTCCGGCCAGGGCGCCGCCAAGGGCGAAGGCGCCCATGACGTAGCGGTCGTTCGGGATGCCCAGGAGGTGGGAGCTGCGGGGGTTCTTGCCCACGGCCTTGAGGCGCAGGCCGAACATCGTGCCCCGGAGCAGGAGATAGACCGCCGCCGCGGCGGCCAGCGCCAGGAGCGCCGCGAGCAGAGGCGCCTCGGCCCCGAACATCGTCGTGGTCGGCAGCAACGCCTCGTCGCGGAAGATGTCGGTCCCGCTGGTGGAGGCCGTCCCCTCCCGGGCCCAGGGGCCGATGACCAGGTAGGTGGTCAACCCGAGGGCGACGAAGTCGAGGCCCAGGCCGCCGAAGATCTCGTTGACGTTCCCCTTGGTCCGGAGCGCTCCGGCGAGCATCGCCCACAGGCCGCCGCCGACCGCTCCGGCGACGATCGTCAGGGGGATGACCGCCCAGGGCGGGCCCGGCGCCTCGCGGGCGATGAACGCGGCGGCGACGGCGCCCGCAGCGATCTGGCCTTCGACCCCGATGTTCCACATCCCCGCCGCGAACGTGACGACGAGGCCCGCGGACGCCAACACGAGCGGCGCCCAGACGAGCAGCGTGGCGGCGATCTTGTCCGCCGAGCCGAAGGCGCCTTCCACCATGGTCTTCGCCGCATCCCAGGGCGCCGCCCCCGCCAACCAGAGCAGCAGCGCGGCCACGGCCGTCGCCGCCGCCGCCGAGACGACGGTCGCCGCCGCCGCGGGCCTTCGGGACGGCGCGGTCACGGGCGCTCCCTCCCGCCGGTCACGGGCGCTCCCTCCCGCCGGTCACGGGCGCTCCCTCCCGCCGGTCACGGGCGCTCCCTCCCGCCGGTCACGGGCGCTCCCTCCCGCCGATCAGGTGACCAAGTTCCTCGCCCCCCGTCGCCGCGGCCTCAACGATCTTGATGACCCTTCCCGAGAAGCAGACGAGGATGCGGTCGGCGTAGGTGAGCAGCTCGTCGAGATCCGCCGAAGCGAAGACGACGGCGGTTCCCTCGTCCCGCCGCCGCAGGATCTTCGACCAGACGTACTCGGCCGACTCGATGTCCAGCCCGCGGGTCGGGTGCTCCATGAGGAGGAGCCGGAGACCGTCCGGCATGAGGGCCAGCAGGAGGCGTTGCTGATTGCCCCCGGAGAGCGACTCGACCAGGCTCGCCGGGGCACCCTTCACGCTGAGCTCGTCGATCGACGACTGCGCCGCCGACTCGGCCGCGTCCCAGTCGATGAAGAAGGGTTGGCCTTTCGTCGTGAGGGCGACGTGCTCCCTGATCGTCAGACCCTCGACGAGGCCCTCCTCCAGCCGCCCCGCGGGCAGGTAGTGGATCCCGGCGGCGAGCCGCTCCCGATAGGGCAGCTTTGTGATGTCGGTCCCGTCGAGGAGCGCCTTCCCCCCGGTTGGCGGGACGAGGCCGGCCAGGGCGTCGAGGAGGCGGCGCTGCCCGCTTCCCTCAAGCCCGGCGAGTCCGATGACCTCCCCGGCCGCGACGGTGAGATTGAGGTCCGCTATTGCGGTCGACCCGACGGCGACCTCCAGCCCGGTCAGCTCGAGCCTCGGCTCGCCGAGGACCGGCTCGGGCCGCCCCGGCGCCTCGATCATCTTCCCGAACATCATCGCCACCAGCTCGGCGGGGGGCGCCGGCATGTCGGCGCCGCCGACGACTTTGCCCGCCCGCATGACGGTCGCCGAATCGCACAGCTCCTCGACCTCCTCGAGTTTGTGACTCACGAAGAGGACGATCAACCCTTCGCCTGCCAGGCGCTTGAGGACGGAGAAGAGCTGCTCGCGTTGGGTCGCCGAGATGCCCGTGGTGGGCTCGTCCAAGATCAGCACCTCGGCGCCCAGCCAGAGGAGGCGGGTGATCTCAAGCTGCTGACGCTCGCCGACGGTCAACGTCCTGGCAGGTTGGGTCGGGTCAAGATCGAAGCCCAGCTCGCCGCCCATCCGGGCCAGCTCATCGGCCCCTCGCCTCCGGTCGAGCCGAAGGCCGCCGGGGGCGGCCAAGAGGAAGTTGTCGAGGACGGTGAAGGGCAGGAACACCAGGGGGTCTTGGTGAAGCATCCCTATGCCGGCGGCGACGGCGTCGGCGGGCGAGTTGAGGGCGAGGGTCCTGCCGTTGAGCCGGACTTCGCCCGAGTCGGCCTCGATGAAGCCGGAGAGGACCTTCATCAGGGTCGACTTCCCGGCGCCGTTCTCGCCGAGGATCCCGTGCAGGGTCCCGGGCCCGACGGCGAGGTTGACCCCGTCGACGGCGCGCACCGGCCCGAAGCGCTTGTGGACGCCTACAAGCTCAAGGGACATTCGCGGAGGCTAGCGCTGCACCGCCTCCCCCGATCCGGCCGATGCGTGTGCAGAATTGCGGACGAGAGCCGCGTTATTGCACACGCATCTTCCAGCGTGTGCAGAATTGCGGACGAGAGCCGCGTTATTGCACACGCATCTTCCAGCGTGTGCAGAATTGCGGACGAGAGCCGCGTTATTGCACACGCATCCGGGTCCGAGGCCGGCCGGGCCTCAGGCCAGGCCTGCGGCCGCGGGCGGGGGTCACTCGCTTGCGCCTTCGATCCCCTCGAGAAGCTGCTTCGTGTACCAGAGGTCGTGGTCGTCGGCGACCGCCCCGTCCGCCAGGTACTCCGAGCCGTCCTGGTGGTTGAGCGGCCCGGTGAACAAGTTGATCGACCCGTCGGCCAACCCGCCGATGAAGTCGTCCAAGTCGGCGGCGGCCGATTCGCTCAGGCCGTCGCCCGAGATCCACCCGACGGCGGACGTGCTCAGGTTGTTGATGTCGGCCCAGTCGGGGTGGTTCCACTTCCAGTCGGCGCTGAACGAGCCGTCCAAGACCGACTCGGCGATCGCCAGGTAGTGGGGCCTCCAGTTGAAGTAGGGGACGCCGAGGCAGATCTCGGGCGCCTCCTCGCAGCCGCCTTCGTAGTCGTAGGGGACCGCCCACACCGACTCGCCTTCGGCGGCCCGTTGCCCGGCCACCACCAGGGCCTCGGTGGTGTCGATCCCGGAGATCACGACGTCGGCGCCGCCGTCGAAGAAGGCGTTGGCCGTCTCGGTCGGGTCCAGCGTGACGGCGGGGATGTTGAACCAGAAGCCGATCCAGTTCACGTCGAAGGCCAGCTCGTCGCTCTCGCCGCGCACTTCGCTCCAGCAGTGCTTGGCCCCCAGGTAGGCGGCGTTGACCAGGCGGCGGGTCTCGTCGTTGATCAACGGCCCGAGGTAGGAGATCCGGCCGGTCTGAGAGGTCAGGGCGGCGGCGCAGCCGGCGATCATCTTGCCGTAGTACATGCGCCCCATCGAGTTGCCCAGGTTGTCGAGGCCGGCGTACGCCTCGCCCTCCTGCCAGGCGCTGTCGCCGGACGACCAGATCATCGCGATGTCGGGGTTCGCCTCGGCCGCGGCGAGCGCTCCGTCCTTCATGTCGTCGGAGGTGAGGAACACGAGCTGCGCCCCCTGAGCGATCATCTCGGCGGCCACCTGCTCGGGGGTCGTGTCGGGGCGGTCGGTGGTGTTCACCTTGTCGAGTGTGATCATCTCGGCGCCGAGCTGCTCCTCGACGTACTTGCCCGCCTCGTGGTGGGCCTGGGACCAGCCTCGGTCGCCCTCCGGGCCGACGAGGATCATCCCGAACACGAGCGGCGCCTCCCCGGTCGTCGTCTCGGTCCCGTCCGACGGCGGTTCGGTGACGCCGGGCGCGGTGGTCTCGGTCTGCGCCGTCGTCTCGGTCTGCGCCGTGGTCTCGGCGCCTCCGTTGTCGTCGTCGCCGCATGCGGCGATCGCCAAGGCGAGGGCCGCCGCCAGCGCGGGCAGGGGCTTCCAACGTTTTGATCTCATCGCTTCTCCTCCATCGGTGGGTCGGTCGGGGCCGTTCTCAACACACAGATCATGGTCCGGGCCATCCTCAATGCGCAAACTACGGTATAGGCGAATCCAGAGCGTTGGGAAACCGGTGGAGATGTATAGGCCTGCGACGTTGGGGGAGACGCTCGACCTTCTCGCCGCCCGGCCCCATGCCCTGATCCTCGCAGGGGGGACCGACGTGATGGTCGAGGTGAACCTCCGCCGCTTCCGCCCCGAGGTCGTCGTCTCGACGCGGCGGGTCCCCGACCTCTTGGAGGCGACCGACCGTTTCATCGGCGCGGGCGTCACCTTCGCCCGGCTGGAGTCCTCCCCCCATCGGGCCCTGGCTGAGGCGGCCCGCGCCGTCGGGTCGCCCCAGATCCGAGCCAGGGCGACCATCGGGGGGAACCTGGGGACCGCCAGCCCCGCAGGCGACTCCCTCCCTTTCTTGGCGGCGGCGGGCGCCGAGGTCGTCGCGGCCCATCGTGACGGGCGGCGGCGAATCGCCGTCGCCGACTTCCTGACGGGGCCGAAGCGCAACGCCCTCCGCCCCGGCGAGATGATCCTCGGCGTGGCCCTCCCCGACAAACCGCCCGCCCGGCAGGCGTTCTCCAAAGTCGGCCCCCGTCAGGCGATGACGATCGCCGCGGCCAGCGTCTGCGTTCTCCGGGGCGACGACGGCGACACGCGGGTCGCCCTCGGGGCGGTGGGGCCGACGGTGCTGCGAGCCGTCGAGGCCGAGGCCTTCGCCGCCGAGGCCTTGGCCGCGGAGGCGGCGCCGAGCGAGGCGACGCTCGACGAGTTCCATCGTCTCGTGTCCAAAGCCGCCCGCCCGGTCACCGATCACCGGGCCACGGCCGAGTACAGGCGCCGGGCGGTCGGGGTCGTCGCTCGCCGCGCCCTGCAGAGGGTGATGGCGCGATGATCGTGTCGCTCACCGTCAACGGGGACCCGGTCTCGGTCGAGGTCTCCGGTCATGAGAGCCTTCTCAAGGCCCTGCGGCAGGGGTTGGGCCTCACCGGGGCCAAGGACAGTTGCGAGCAGGGGGAGTGCGGCGCCTGCACCGTGATCTTGGACGGCGACGCCGTTTGCAGTTGCCTGGTGCTCGCCGCCGACGCCGAGGGCTCGACAGTCACGACCGTCGAGGGGATCGGGCCGGGCCCGGGGCTTCACCCGGTGCAACAGGCGTTCTTGGAGCGGGGCGCCGTCCAGTGCGGTTACTGCACGCCGGGGCTCGTCGTCGCCGCAGCCCACTACCTGGCAGGCGCCGACGACCCCTCGCCGACCGACTTGAGGGAGGCGTTGTCTGGCAACCTCTGCCGGTGCACCGGGTACGGGTCGGTGTTCCGGGCACTCGAGTCGCTCCTTGAGGGGGAGCCGTGAAGGCGCCGGTGGCCACGACCAAGGCCGGCGGCGTCGGCGAGTCGGTGATCCGGCCCGACGGGGCGGCCAAGGCGACGGGCGCTTTCGAGTATCTGGGGGACATGGCCGTCGAAGGCATGCTCTGGATGGCCGTTCGCCGCTCGACCCTCGCCCGGGCCCGCATCGTCTCGGTCGACAAGGCCCCGGCCTTGTCCATGACCGGCGTGCGCGTGGTCCTCACCGTCGACGACGTCCCCGGCGGCCGCTACCAGGGCCAGATCCATCAGGACCAGCCGGTCTTGGCCGAGGGGGAGGTGCGCCACTGGGGCGAGCCGATCGCCGTCGCGGTGGCCGACGACCTCGAGACGGCGCGGGCCGGGGCCGAGGCGGCGGCGGTCGAGCTTGAGCCGCTCCCGCCCCTGCTGGACGTTGATGAGGCCTTGGAGCGAGGCGAAGTCTTCCGCACCGTGAACGTGCGCAGCGGCGACGACCGGGCGCGTGGGGAGGTTGTCGTCGTGGGGGAGTACCGGGTCGGCTCCCAGGACCAGGCGCCGCTGGGCGCAGAGGCGGGCCTGGCCGCGCCCGACGGGGAGGGCGGCGTGGACATCTGGGGCCCGACCCAGTGGGTCCACGTCGACCGCGCCCAGTTAGCTCGTTGCCTCGGCTTGGAGGAGGAGAAGGTGCGGGTGCGCGTCGGGGGCGTCGGCGGCGCCTTCGGGGCCCGCGAGGATCTGACCGTGCAGACCCACCTGGCGATGGCGGCGCTCCGCACGGGCCGTCCCGTGAAGACGGTCCTCAACCGGGCCGAGAGTTTCGCGGCTCACGTCAAACGTCATCCCGCCGTCATGCGCTACCGCCACGAGGCGGGCCGCGACGGGACGTTGGCCCGGGTTGAGGCGACCCTCCTGCTCGACGGCGGGGCTTATCACAGCACGTCGGAGGCGGTGGTCGCCAACGCGGCCTTCTTCGCCGTCGGCCCCTACCGGTGCCGGTCGACTCGGGTGGAGGCGCACGCCCTCCGCACCAACCGCCCGCCGTCGGGGGCGATGAGGGGTTTCGGCGCCAACCAGGCGGCGTTCGCCGCGGAGGCGCAGATGGACCGTCTCGCCGCCCGCCTGGGCCTCGATCCGATGGAGCTGCGTCGCCGCAACGCCCTGGGCCCGGGCGACGTGATGCCGACGACCGGGCAGCGGGTGGTCGGGCCGTTGCCGACCGTGGAGGTCATCGACGCGGTCCTGGCCGCCCCTCTTCCCGAGGAGGACGACTCCAACGACCCACGCCGCCTGCCGGGAGGGGTGGGCCTGACCACGAGCCGGTCACATGTGCGCCGCGGGGTCGGGTACGCCCTCGGCTTCAAGAACATCGCCTTCAGCGAGGGTTTCGACGACTACGCCGAGGCCGAGGTCGAGCTCGGCGCCGAGGGCGCCGTCGTCCGGACCGCGGCCGTCGAGGTGGGGCAGGGGATGGTCACCATCCTCCAGCAGATCGCCCGCACGGCGCTCGGCGTCGAGGACGTGAGGGTGGAGTTCGTCGACACGGGGCGGATCGGGTCGGCGGGATCGACGTCGGCATCGCGGCAGACCCAGATGGCGGGGGGAGCGGTGCTTGAGGCGTGTCAGCGGTTGTCGGAGCGGCGGCGAGCCGAGGAGGGGCTTCCCATGACCGAGCGGGTGCGTTTCCGCCACCCGCCCACCGAGGCGCCCGACGAGTACGGGCAGGGCGACCTGCATGCGGGTTTCTGTGTGGCGGCGCAGAGGGCGATCGTCGACGTCGACCCGGAGTTGGGGCTGGTGCGGGTGGTGCGGATCGACGCCGCGCAGGACGTCGGCAGGGCCCTCAACCCGGTGCAGGTGGTCGGTCAGATCGAGGGCGGCGTCGCCCAGGGGATGGGGCATACGGTCATGGAGGAGCTGACGTACGGAGACGACGGCGCCCTGCTCAACCCGAGCTTCACCGACTACCTGATACCGACGTCGCTGGACATGCCGGCGGTGGAGGCGACGGTTGTCGAGGTGCCGGGCGGTTGGGGGCCGTACGGCGCCAAAGGCTTCGCCGAGACCCCGACCGTGGCGGCCACGCCGGCGGTGGCGGCGGCGATCCGGGACGCGACCGGTCGGAGCGTCACCCGCGCCCCGACCCACCCCACCGATCTGGTTCCCTGACGCTCCGGATTCGCCGATATCGCTATTTGTGCATTGAGAATCGCCCCTCCCGCGCCCGGCGAGTCGAGAGCCGCCCTCGACGGGAGCGGGCCCGGCGCTCCAGACTGACGGGCAGGCGCCGATACCCTGTCGCGGTGCTCAGAACGCTCGACCCTCCCCCCCAGGTCGCCAAGCTGCTCCGCTATGGAGCGGCCAGCGCGTTCAACGTCGTCCTCGGCCAGATCCTCCTCTACAGCGCACAGACCGTCGCGGGGTTGTCGGCCGTGCCCGCGAACGTCGCCGCGGTGTCGATCGGGACGATCCCCGCCTTCTTGATCGCCCGTTACTGGGTCTGGCAGAAGAAGGGGAGAAGCCGTCTGATGAAGGAGGTGGTCCCGTTCTGGGGGTTGACCTTCACCGGCTTCGCGTTGTCGACCGTCGCCGTTTGGTACGTCGAGAGGCGATGGTCGCCTCCGCCCTGGGCCATCAACCTGACGAACCTCACGGCGTTCGGGGTTGTCTGGGTGGCCAGGTTCTTCGTACTCGAGAAGGTGCTGTTCGCCGACGAGCCTCCGACCGACGACCCGCTCGACGCTCTTGTCGACGAGACGGCTCATCGTGATCCGCCGCCCGACCGCTGACAGGCCGAGCGTGTGCAGTAGTGCCGATGAGAGCCGCGAAACTGCACACGCATCGCTGAGCGTGTGCAGTAGTGCCGATGAGAGCCGCGAAACTGCACACGCATCGCTGAGCGTGTGCAGTAGTACCGATGAGAGCCGTAAAACTGCACACGCATCTCCCAGCGTGTGCAGCAACACCGACGAGAGCGCTGCCAACCGCCCCCTCAGCCGCCGATCAACCGGCGCGAGGCCCTGTTGTGACGCTCGATGAGGGGCTCGAGCTCGACCCCGACCGGACGGCCCGACGCGACGACCGCCCTGCCGTGCGCCCACGTCTCCTCGGCGCTCACGGGGGCGCAGAGGATCAGGGCGGCGACGGGGTCGGCCCCGGCCCCGGCGTGGGCCAGGTCGTCCACCCGGAACACGGCGAAGTCGGCCGCCTTGCCGGGCTGAAGCGAGCCGATGTCGTCCCGACCGAGAACGGCGGCGCCTCCGAGCGTGGCCATCTCCAGGGCCTCCCGGGCCGGCATGAGAGGCCCCGGCGAGCCTTCGCCCGCCGCCGCCAGCCGGGCCAGCAGCATCGCCTGGCGCGCCTCGCCGAGCATGTGGCCGCCGTCGTTCGACGCCGACCCGTCGACTCCGAGTCCGACCCTGACCCCTCGGTCCCGGTAACGGCGCACGGGGGCGATCCCGGAGGCGAGGCGCATGTTCGACGACGGGCAATGGGCGACCCCGACTCCGGCGGCGGCCATTCGGTCGACCTCCGAGGGCCGCATGTGCACCCCGTGGGCGAACCAGGCGTCGTCGCCCACCCAGCCGAGGCTCTCGGCGTAGTCGAGGGGGCGTTTGCCGTAGTTCTCGACGCAGAACGCGGCTTCGTCGGCCGTCTCGGCGAGATGGGTGTGCATGGCGGCGCCCATCGCCCTGGCCAGGGTCGCCGACTGCGCCATCGCCTTGCCGGTCACCGAGAAAGGAGAGCAGGGGGCGACCGCCACCTGAGTCATCGCCCCCGGGCCCGGGTCGTGGTAGGCCTCGATGACGCGCTGGGTGTCGGCCAGGATGTCGGCCTCGTCCTCGACCAACGAGTCGGGCGGCAGGCCCCCGTCGCTCTCGCCGAGGCTCATCGAGCCCCGCGAGGCGTGGAGCCGCATCCCGATCGGCTGAGCCGCCTCGATCTCGTCGTCGAGCCGGCACCCGTCGGGGAAGAGGTAGAGATGATCCGACGCCGTCGTGCACCCCGACATCGCCAGCTCGACCAGGGCGAGCTGGGTGGAGACGGCGATGTCGTCGGGAGTCATCCGCGCCCAGATCGGGTAGAGGGCCCTCAGCCAGTCGAACAACCCGGCGCCCTGGGCCGCGGGCACGGCCCGGGTGAGGGTCTGATAGAAGTGATGGTGGGTGTTGACCAGGCCGGGGACCACGACCCGGCCGCGGGCGTCGAGGACCTCGTCGGCGGCGTCGGGCAGCGAGGAGGAGGGCCCGACCCGCTCGACCCACCCGTCCCGGGCGAGCAACCCGCCGCCGGGGATCTCGCGACGGTCGTCGTCCATGGTCACCAGGACGTCCGCGTTGCGGACGAGCAGCGTCGCCACCCTCAGGCTCGCCGCTGGAACTCGGCCATCAGCTCGGCGAGCGCCTCGGCCCCGGCCTTGGGCATGGCGTTGTAGAGGGAGGCTCGGCAACCCCCCACGCTCCGGTGACCTTTCAGGCCGGACATCCCTCTCGCCGTCGCCTCCTCGATGAAACCCGGCTCGAGGTCGTTGTCGGCGATCCGGAAGACGACGTTCATGTTGGACCGGCTGGCCCGCTCCACCGGGCTTGTGTAGAACCCTTCGCTCTCGTCGATGGCCCGGTAGATGAGGCCCGCCCGCTCGTCGGCGGCGGCCTCCATGGCGGCCAGCCCGCCGGACCGCTCGATCCACCGGAGCGTCTTCTCCATCACATAGATGGGGAACACGGGCGGCGTGTTGTGCAGCGAGTCCGTGTCGGCGTGGACGTCATATCGGAGGTATGTGGCGAGGCGGCGGGGCGCCCTCTCCAGGACGGTCCTCCGGACGATCACCAGCGCCATCCCGGCGGGGGCAAGGTTCTTCTGCACCCCCCCGTAGGCGAGGTCGAGCAGGTCCCACGGGACGGGCCTGCTCATCAGGTCGGACGACATGTCGGCGACGAGGGGGGCGCCGACGCCGGGCCACTCCTTGTGTTGCACCCCGCCGATCGTCTCGTTGCTGGTCATATGGAGGTAGCGGGCGCCTTCCTCGACCCGCAGCTCCTCCGGCGCCGGGACGCGGGTGTAGCCGCCGTCGGCCCCGCTCCATGCCGTGTAGACGTCCCCGTGGTGGGCGGCGTCGGCGAGGGCTTTGGACGCCCAGGCGCCGGTGTCGATGTAGCCGCCTCGGCCGCCGTCGGCGAGGAGGTTCATCGGGACCATCCCAAACTGCATGGTGGCGCCGCCTTGGATGAGCAGGATGTCGTGCTCGTCGGGCACGGCCAAGAGGCGGCGCACCAACGCGACGGCGCTCTCATGTACCTCCCCGTACTCGGGGCTGCGGTGGCTCATCTCGATCAGCGACATGCCGGCGCCGCGGTAGTCGACGATCTCGTCCCGGATCTCTTCGAGCACTTCGACGGGAAGGGTGCACGGCCCGGCGCTGAAGTTGAAGATCCTCATGTGATCCGGCACCGCGGGTCGGCGACCTCGGGGAGGCTCTGGGCGATCATGGCCGGATGAACATACCCGGAACGGGTCGGGACCGCCACCCGTCGCTCCGGTCTTCTGAAGCCGGGTCAGCGGATGTAGGCCCCGAGGGCGTCTTGTGTCGTCTTCGGCACCACCGATTCGCCGCCGAGCACGATGATCCGCTTCGGCTTGAGGCGGGTCAGCTCGCCGCCGTCGCTTTCGGGATCGTCTCTCCCGCGACGAGGAGGACTGGGCCGTCTTGGAGCGCCCCGGCGGCTCCTCCCGCCAGGGCGTCGGGGAAGCTGGCCCCGGTGGCGACGTACACCGCCTCCACACCGGGAGCGAACGTCGCCTTCGAGATCTCAACAGCCGTCGCATACCGCTCCGGACCGGCATGCCGATCCGCGATGACTTGGCCTGTGTCCGGGTCGAACGACTCTGAGTCGGAAGCGGTCACCTTGTTCTTGCCCGGCGCCAACGACGTCTCCGGGCAGGTCACCTTGCCGGCCTTCGGGTCGGTCACCGACACCCCGCTCAACGTCACGTTGCCGGTGTTGGTGACGGCGAAGGAGTAGGAGACTCTGCCGCCCGCGGCGACCTTCCCCGAAGGAGCGGTCTTCGCCTTGTCGAACGGGATTGAGTCAGCTTGGCCACGGCCGCGGTGCAGGTAGTCGTCGCCTTTGGCGCCAACGTCGTCTTCGGGCAGTTCACCGTCCCCGCGGCGGCGTCGATCACCGACACCTTGCTCAACGTCACGTTCCCCTTGTTGGTCACCACATACGAGTAGGTGGCCGTGTCACCCGCGTCCACCCGGTCGGCAGGCCCCGCCTTCGTCATGTCCACAGCCGTCGTCTTGGCGACCGTGATCTTCGGGGCGGCCCCGAGGTCCGCGGACGCGGCATGGCTTCGGGACGCCGGGACGCCCTGCGACGTGGACGCGGCGATCTTCACGTTGGTGGACCAATTCCCGGCATCGATCTGAGGCTGGGTCAACGGGACGGTGACCACACATGTGGTTGAGGCTTCGCGGGCGAGAGGCATGCCGGGGCTCGTCAGCGCTGCTCGGGTCGGCCGGCGTCAGCAGCGTCTTCTTAGCCGCCGGGCAGTTGGGTGTTGCGCCGGTCAGGTCGTGGGTGACGGCCAGGTTGGTGAGGCTCCCCGCCCCGCGGTTGTTTTCCTCCGGCTTCGCCGAGTCCTCAACCTCAACCGCAGCCGCGGCGTTCCTCACGTCATAAGCGAATCTGATGACGTCACCTACGGTGACGGAGCCGGAGTCGTCGCTGTCGGTGAACTTGGTAATGGTCGCCGCGATTGAGATCGAACATTGAAGGTGGAGCCTGATCTTGTCGAGGTAGGCTTTGGTGGAGGTGTCCTCGCTCTTGAAGTACAGGGCGGATTCGGACAGGGCGGAGTGGGCAACGGTGTAATTACCCGATAGGGGCTTAAAGGAGGAGGTGTCCGTGGCGTCATCGTGGCTGATCCAGGTACGAGGGAAAGTTCCCGACACGAACCGGCTTAGCTGGACTTGCGTCGGACCCTGGGTCCACGCAGCCCAGGCGATGACGTCCCCCTGAAGGGTGGGAGACTTCTGCCACAACTTGTGGAGCTCCGATGTCGAGCAAAAACCTCGGGCCGCCGGGGTCGCCGGCCGCCGTTCGGCGGGCGGCGCGGGCGGTCGCGGTTGACGGCGTCGGCAGCCCGGGCAATGATTGGCGGATGACGTCGACAAACCGGGTGAGGCTCGTCGTCAACGGCGAGGAGGCGGCGGTCCGCCCCGATCACCCCCACCTGCTCTCCGCGTTACGCGAGGAGCTGGGCGTCACCTCGCCCAAAGATGGGTGCTCCCCGTCGGGCCAGTGCGGCGCTTGCACCGTCCTCCTCGACGGCAAACCCATCCAGAGCTGTCTCGTGTCGCTCGACCGCGCCCGCGCCAAGACCGTGGCCACGCTGGAGGGTCTCGACCCGACCGACCGCGACCGAATGGCCGCCGCGTTCGCCGCATCAGGCGCCCTGCAGTGCGGGTTCTGCACGCCGGGCATCCTCGTTCGCGTCAAGGCGCTGCTCGACCGGAAGGGCGACAGCCTCACCCGGGAGACCGCCGCCGCCCGGCTCGGCGGCCACCTGTGCCGTTGCACCGGGTATGTCAAGATCTTCGAGGCCATTGACATGCTGAAGGCCGGAGAGTCGCCCCGCTCGTCGCCGGGGGCCGGGGTCGGAGACAGGCGCGTCAGGTACGAGGCCGAGTCGCTCGCCCTCGGCGACCGCGGTTATGTCGACGACATGCGCCCTCCCGGCCTGGCGCACGCCGCCCTGCGGCTGGCCGACCACGCCCGCGCCGAAGTTCTCCGCATCGACGCCTCCCCGGCCCTCGCCTGCGACGACGTGATCGCCGTCCACACCGCCGCCGACGTGCCCGGGAAACTCCGGGTGGGCGTCATCGAAGAGGATTGGCCGGTGCTCATCGGTGAGGGCGGCCGGACCTCCTACCTGGGCGACGTTCTCGCCGTGGTTGTGGCCGAGACGGCCCAGGGCGCCCGGCGGGCGGCCGAGCTGGTCGATGTCGAGTACGAGCCGCTGCGACCCTTCGCCGACGTCGAGTCCGCCCTCGCCTCGGGCGAAGACGTCGTGTGGGGCCTCGAAGGCGCGGTGTTGTCCACCTCCGCCTACACCAGGGGCGACGCCTGGGCCGCTCTCGCCGAGGCCGCCCACACGGTCGAGGAGACCTTCCACACCCAAAGGGTGGAGCACGCCTTCCTCGAGCCCGAGTCGACGCTCGCCGTGCCCGACGGCGACGGGGGCCTCACCGTCTACTCGGGGGGTCAGGGCGCCTGGGACGACCGTCGCCAGATCGCCGCGGTCCTCGGCCTCCCGATCGATCGGGTCGTCGTCGAGATGACACCCAACGGCGGGGCGTTCGGCGGCAAGGAGGACATGTCGAACCAGGCGCAGACCGCCCTCGCCGCCCACCTCCTCGGTCGGCCGGTCAAGTGCACGCTCACCCGCGAGCAGTCGTTCCTGATGCACCCCAAGCGTCATCCCATGCGCATCGAGATCGCCGCGGGATGCGACGAGGAAGGGCGGCTGACGGCTCTCCGCGCCCGGATCGTCGCCGACTCCGGCCCGTACGCGTCCGTCGGGGCGAAGGTCTTGGAGCGGGCCGCCGGGCACGTCTGCGGGCCCTACGCCGTGCCCAACATCGACGTCGAGGCCGTTGCGGTGCGCACCAACAACCCCGTCTGCGGGGCGTTCCGGGGTTTCGGGGCCAATCAGGCCCAGTTCGCGACCGAAGGCGTCATCGACCGGCTCGCCGAGAAGGTCGGCGTCGACGGTTGGGAGATGAGGTCGCGCAACGTCATCTCCCCCGGCGACGCCTGGGGCCCGGGCCAGGTCATGGACGAGGGGGCCGCCGGGGCGCGGATGTGCCTCGACGCCGCCAAAGCCGCCTACGACGCGGCCCGTGAGGCGGGCAAGGCCGTCGGCCTCGGCTTGGCGCTCAAGAACTCCGGGCTGGGCAACGGGACGGTCGAGGTCGGCAAGGCCGTGGTCCGGTTCGAGAGCGACGGGACGGTCGAGGTGAGGCACTGCTGGACCGAGATGGGTCAAGGCGTCAACACGGTGGCAGTCCAGACGGCTGCCGAGGAGCTGGCCGTCGACCCCGAGCGCATCCGCGTGATCGTGGACACGACGCGGGAGCTGGGCGCTGGCCAGACGACCGGCTCGCGCGGGACCATGATGGGGGCCGGCGCCGTCGCCGACGCCTGCCGGGCCGCCGACGAGGGCGGCCGGGTCCCCGGGGTCGACTACGAGGGCCGGTTCACGGTCGATTGGACCCACTCATTCGACGACCCCGCCGTTGAGAGCCCGGTCATCCACTCCGCGTTCGGCTACGCCGCCCAGGTGGTCGTCGCCGACCCCGAGACCGGCGAGGTGGAGAAGGTCGTCGCCGTCCACGACGTCGGCAAGGCCGTCAACCCGACCCTCTGCGAGGGCCAGGTCGAGGGGGCTGTGCACATGGGCCTCGGGTACGCCCTCACCGAGGAGTTCCCCACCGACGACGAGTGTCGCCCGACGAAGACCACCCTGCGCAGCCTGGGGATTCTCCGCGCCAAGGACGTCCCCGAGATCGAGGTCGTCCTCCTGGAGGCGCCGCAGCCCCGCTCGCCCTACGGCGTGAAGGGGGTCGGCGAGATAGGCCTCGTCCCCACCGCGGGCGCGGTGGCCGCGGCGTTGCACGAGGTCGACGGCCGGCGGCGGAACCGGTTGCCGATGAGCGTCGGGCCGCCCGCGGCGGCGGGGCCTGCATCGGGGCCGGGCGGGCCGACGCCGCAGCGGGGCCGCGTGGGCCGGGCGATCGAGGCTGAGAGGCGCCGATGACCGCAACCACCCCGGGCCTGGTGTGCGCCCACCACCACCTCTACTCGGCGTTGGCCCGGGGGATGCCCGCGCCGCCGAGGCCGCCCACAGACTTCCGGGAGATCCTGGAGTTGATCTGGTGGCGGCTGGACGCCGCCCTCGACCTTGAGATGCTCCGCTGGTCGGCGATGCTCGGCGCCCTTGAGGCCCTGGAGGCGGGGACCACCGCCGTCATCGACCACCACGAGTCCCCCAACGCCATCGAGGGGAGCCTCGGGGTCGTCGCCGACGCGTGCGCCGAGGTCGGGGTGCGCTCCCTGGTCGCCTACGGCGTCACCGACCGCCACGGGCCCGACGGCGCCAAGAGGGGGTTGGAGGAGAACGAGCGGTTCATCAAGGCGGGCGGCGACGGGCTTGTCGGCGTGCACGCCTCCTTCACCTGCACCGACGAGACGTTGGAGGCGGCCGCCGGCCTGGCCGCCGACCTCGGCGTCGGCGCCCACGTCCACGTCGCCGAGGGAGCCGAAGACGCAGCCGCCCCGCGGCGACTGGGCGGCCTGACGCGGGACGATTGGCTGCTGAGCCACTGCGTGCACCTGCCCGACGACCACGGCTTGAGGGGCACGATCCTCCACAACCCGCGCTCCAACCTGAACAACGCCGTCGGCTACGCCGACCCGGTCCGGTTCACCAATCCCGTGGCCCTCGGGACCGACGGCATCGGCGCCAACATGATCGAGTCGTTCCGTCTCGCCTACGTCATGCACCGCTCCGTCGACGTCACCGCCGGCCCCGATGTCGCCTGGTCGTGGCTGGAGACCGGGTGGGACCTGATGCCCGAAGCCCGCGACGACGAGGTCACCTGGTCGTACGAGCCGATGGATCCCTGGCATCTCGCCTTCACCGCAGGCGTCAGGCCGTTGCAGGTGAAGGTGGGGGGCGATATCGTGCTCCGGGACGGCGAGCCGACCAGGGTCGACCCGGCGGAGGTTCGGGCAAAGGCCCGGGAGCAGGCGGCCCGCCTCCACGCCAGGTTGTGATCGACTGAGGAGAGCCGACGTGTCAGACCGATTCCGCCCGATCTCGATGGAGCAACTCACCGACTGGGTGTTCACCGAGCTGGAGGAGAAGGGCGCCGTGTTCGGTGCGCCGCGGTCGGCCTTCTTCGTCCCCTCGCCCGAGCACCGTTTCCGGGTCGAGGCGTTCGGGCGCGAGTTGGACACGCCTTTCGGCGTCGCCGCCGGGCCGCACACCCAGATGGCCCAGAACATCATCGTCGCTTGGCTGGCCGGGGCGCGGGTCATCGAGCTGAAGACGGTGCAGGCCCTCGACGAGCTGGAGGTCAACAAACCCTGCATCGACGTCGAGGACGAGGGTTACAACGTCGAGTGGTCCCAGGAGCTGAAGGTCCACCAGTCGTTCGATGAGTACTTGCGGGCCTGGGTCCTTATCCACGCCCTGCACGATGCGCTCGGGCTGGCGGGCGACGGGCCCGGCATGGTCTTCAACATGAGCGTCGGGTACGACTTCGAGGGGATCATGAGGCCCAACGTGCAGTGGTTCCTCGACGCCATGAGGGACGCCTCCGATCACTTGCCCGCGTATGTCGACATCGTGGCCGAGCGGCGCCCGGCGGCCCGGGGCTTGCGGGTGCCGGCCGAGATATCGGACACGGTGACGCTGTCGACGATGCACGGGTGCCCGCCGGGCGAGATCGAGCGCATCGCCCGGTACCTGCTTGAGGAGAGGGAGCTGCACACCTCCGTGAAGTGCAACCCGACGTTGCTCGGTGCCGACCGGGTGCGGTCGATCCTCAACGTCGACCTGGGTTATCGCGACGTCGCGGTCCCCGACGAGGCCTTCGAGCACGACCTGAGCTACGCCGACGCCGCCCCGATGTTCCACAACCTGAGGAGGGTCGCCTCCGAGTGCGGGCGGGTCTTCGGCCTCAAGCTCTCCAACACCCTTGAGGTTGAGAACCGGCGGGCCGTCTTCGAGCGCGACGACGTGATGTACATGTCCGGCCGGGCGCTTCACGCCGTGACGGTCAATCTGGCCCTGCTGGTGTCCGAGGACCACCGCGGGGGCCTGCCTCTGTCCTTCGCAGGCGGGGCCGACGCCTTCAACATCGCCGACCTGCTGCGTTGCGGGATGGAGACGGTCACCGTCTGCTCCGACCTGCTCAAGTCGGGCGGCTACCTCCGGATGCTCCAGTATGTCGAGAAACTCGACGCCGCCATGAGCGCCGTCGGGGCCGTCGACATCGCCGACTTCGCATGTAAGTCGGCCATGGCGGGCGGCGACTTCGACGGGTTCGCCGCTGAGCTGCGTCGCTCCGCCTTGACCGACAGCGGCTTGAACTTCGACTTGGGCGACTGCTCGGCGTTGGCCGAGGCGGTGGTCGACGTGTTGGCGGTGGGGCCGCGGGAGCTGCGGGTGGTTGACATCGTGCGCGACTGGACCCGGGGGATGGGTTGCGGCGACTTCCGGGCCGACGTGTTGGCGGTGGGGCCGCGGGAGCTGTGGGCGGTTGACGTCGTGCCGGACTGGGCCGAGGTGGCGGGTTACGGCGACTCCCGGGCCGACGAGGCGGTGGAGCTGGTCGTGGAGGCGCTGGCCCGGCTCAACCTGCGGGGCTACGCCGACGAGGTCCGGGGCGGTTGGCGGTACATAAAGCGGTTGCTTGAGACGGGCCGCTCCAAGACGGCGAGGGAGTTGGGGGCGTTCGACTGCATCGAGGCGCCGTGCCGAGACGAGTGCCCGGTCGATCAGGACGTCCCCGGCTACATGAGGGCGGTCCGCGACGGCGACTTCAACGAGGCGGTGCGCATCACACGCGCCGACAACCCTCTGCCGTCGATCCTCGGGCGGGTCTGCGACCACCTGTGTGAGGACACCTGCATCCGCACCCACTTCGATGAGCCGTTGGCGATCCGGTCGATCAAGCGGTTCATCATGGGCCGTGAGGCCGGGCCGCGGGCGCTCGGGCCCGGGCGGGCCGGGGG
>Ga0209788_1000029_pt1 | contig 49334 bp, 47 predicted proteins | sample WorMetLIZISLAND1_2_FD_187415 | JGI IMG/M metagenome (GOLD analysis project Ga0209788, IMG submission 187415) | Marine gutless worms symbiont microbial communities from Max Planck institute for Marine Microbiology, Germany - Olavius clavatus LIZARD... ...
ACGGACGACGACACCACGTCGAAGCCCGGTCAAGGCACGCGATGTAATCGCTCATCTGAGCTCTCCTTTGTCGTAGACGGTTCACACAACCAGCCTCAGGGGAGCTCAGCCACCTTCACCCACCGTCTTCCGCGAAGACCCGGAATCTGTCACACCCCGATGACATGGTGGAGCTGAGCCCTCCCGAAGGGATGGAAGACGATGACGACGAAGACAACGAAGACGACCGGATCTGACGAGAGGCGCCTCAGCGCGTCGCCTCTCTGGCGGAGCCTCTGGCACTGGGACCTGTGGGTTCAAGCTGGAGCAGCAACGGGCCCGGCGCGCCAAGATGACGGAGGAAGAGACCCGCTAACGGCGTGTCGTTGAGACGGCGCTAGGCTCCGGCCGAACCGCGCATCACCTGGGAGGGAGGACACCATGGGAAACAGCCGCGGGCAGCGGCTCAGGGGAGGCGGCGCCCTCGCCGCGGCCGTTCTCGTCGTCGCTGGGATCGCCCCCGGGCCGGGCGGCGCCGAGGTCGCCGCAGGGGCGACCGCCGACACGGGGACCGCCAAGGCGATCGCCGGCCGCTTGGCGGGCAATGACCGGTACTCGACGGCCGCTCTGATCTCGGAGGCGACGTTCTCGCCCGGCGTCGAGACGGTGTACATCGCCACCGGGACGAGCTTCCCCGACGCCCTGGCGGGCTCCGCCGCGTCGGGAGGCGACGGCCCCATCCTCTTGGTCGCGACGAACGCCATCCCCGCGGCGACGTCGGCTGAGCTGAGACGGCTGAGACCGAAGCGGATCATCGTCTTGGGCGGTGAAGGCGCCGTCTCGCCGGCCGTGGAGAGGCAACTGGCGTCGCACGGGAAGGTGTCTCGTCAAGCCGGCGCCGACCGGTACTCCACCGCCGCCGCGATCTCGGAGGCCGGTTTCGAGCCCGGCGCCAAGGTGGCGTTCGTGGCGACGGGAGAGGACTTCCCCGACGCGTTGACCGGAGGTCCCGCCGCCGTCAAAGCCGGCGGACCGATCCTGTTGACCCGGAAGGCCGAACTTCCCTCAGCCGCCGTCGCGGAGCTGCAGCGTCTGCAACCTGGGAGCATCGTGGTGTTGGGCGGCGAGGGCGCCGTCTCGAAGGCCGTCGAGAACGCCCTGAAGCGGTACACGACGGGGGAGGTGACCCGTCTCGCCGGGACCGACCGGTACACCACCGGCGCCAAGATCTCCCGAGACGCTTTCGAGCCCGGGGCTCCGGTCGCCTACGTCGCCACCGGCTTGAACTTCCCCGACGCCCTCGCCGGAGGCGCCGCCGGCGCCTTCCAAAACGGCCCCGTGCTCTTGGTCTCCGGGGCGACGATCCCCAGCGCCACCGTGGCGGAGTTGAAGCGGCTGAGGCCCAAACGCGTCATCGTGCTCGGCGGCGGCGCCGTCGTCCCCCCAACCGTGCAAGCCGCACTCGGCGCCCAGGCCCCGCCCACAACCCAGGCGCCGCCCACAACTCAGGCGCCGCCCACGACTCAGGCGCCGAAACCGGCCGCGGGTTTCCGCCCCGCCGACGAAGCCGCTTTCCGGCGCTGGATCAACGAGCTGCGGACCGATGACGGCCTCGCCGCTCTCGCCGACGACAGCTCGTTGAGCTCGACGGCCAGGAAGTGGGTGAAGAAGATGGCCGACTCAAACGTCTTCGAGCACAACGACATAAGCACGCTCATGCCGCCGTGGTCCGCCGTGGGCGAGAACATCGGGCAAGGCAGTTGGGCGAGCCTGGTGTTCGGCGCCCTCAGGGCGAGCCCGGGGCATCGGGCCAACATGGCGGGCAACTACACCGTCTTCGGCGTCGGGGCCTATCAGGACGCGGACGGGCTCTTATGGACCGTCCATCTCTTCGCCCGCTGAGAACCGGCCCCGTTAGAGTCCCAGGTCATGGCTGAGCTGAAGACACGACCCCACGACGGCGACGTCGCCGCCTTCCTCAACTCCGTCGAGAACGATGTCCGTCGTCGCGACGCCTTGGCGGTGACCGATGTCATGACCCGTCTCAGCGGCGAGGCGCCGAAGATGTGGGGCGACTCCATCGTCGGGTTCGGCGAGTACCCCTACAAGGACCGGGCAGGCGAGGAGCACATGTGGATGAAGATCGGTCTCTCGCCCCGGAAGCAGTCGTTGACCCTCTACCTCATGGATGGGCTCGACAAGCACCAGCCGTTGCTCGAGAGCCTGGGCCCGCACAGCGTCGGCAAGGCCTGCCTCTACATCCGCAACCTGGAGAAGGTGGACTCAGCCGTCCTCGAGGACCTCATCGGAAGGTCGCTCGACTCGGTCAACGCGGCGATCGAGCGAGGGTTCGAGGGGACCCTCCCCAACTGATCAACAAGCCGCCCGCGTCGCTCGCCGGCCGCGGCCCGGCGGGACCCCGCCCGCGTTCGTGTACCTTGGGGGCGAAAGATCCACACAAGAGCGGAGATATCCAACATGGGCGAAGGTAAGAAAGACTGGAAAGCCGAGGCCGAGGAGGCGTTGCAGAAGACAGGCGACTCGCTCGCCGCCGCATGGGACGCCACCCGAGAAGGCCGGTCGAGCGCGTTGGAGGCGGCCAAGGACGCCGCCCGTCAGCTCGGCGTCGCCATCGACAAGGGCGTGGCCGCGGCCAGGGAGCGTTGGGCGGGCGCAAACGAGACCGCAGCCGGGGAAACGACCGAGGAGACCGCCGAACCCGCAAGCGAAGAGGAGTAACCCCCTCCCGCCCGGCGCGGCGTAGGAGCCGTCAGCGATGTTCGGCATCTTCGTCGACGTCCTGGTTCCCGTCTTCTTGGTGGTGGGGATCGGCTTCGCCCTCGCCCGCGCCGTCGATGCCAAGCCGCGGACGCTCACCGCCCTCTCCTACTGGGTGCTGGGCCCGGCGTTTGTCTTCAACATCCTGTCCAACGCCGACCTCGAGGCGGGCGAGGTCGTCAAAGTGGTCGGCGCCTCCGCGCTGACCATGGCGGTCGTCGGCGCCGCCGCGGCCGGGGCCGGGGTCGTCATGGGCGCCGGCCGCTCGCTGACCTCCGCGTCGATCCTCACATCCGTCTACGGCAACGTCGGCAACTTCGGGTTGGCGATCTCGGCGTTCGCCCTCGGCGAGGAGGCGCTCCCGACAGCCGGCGTCGTCATGGTGACGATCAACACCCTCGGCGTGCTCACCGGGGTGGGGTTGGCCGCGTCGCGGGCCCAACACTGGGCCCGAGCCGCGCTCCGGGCATTGCTGACTCCCCTGGCCCTCGCCGTGGCGCCCGCTCTCGCAGTCAACTTGACCAACACGACCCTCCCCCTCTGGCTCGATCGGCCCGTCTCGCTGATCGCCGCAGCCCTGATCCCGGTGATGCTGCTGACGCTCGGCGTGCAGCTCGCGGGTATGGAGAGAGCCCTGCCGACAGCGGCGGCAGCCGCGCCAATCGCGCTCAAGCTGGTCGCGGCGCCGATCGTCGCCCTCGGCGCGACGACGTTGCTGGGCCTCACAGGCGCCTCGGGCCAAGTCGTGATCATCCAAGCGGCGATGCCCGCCGCGGTGTTCACCTCGCTCGTCGCCCTCGAGCACGACCTGGCCCCCGACTACGTCACTTCCGTGGTCCTCGCCGGGACCCTCGCGTCGGCGATCACCGTCCCGGTGGTGATCGGCCTGCTCCCAAGCTGATACCGTCCGGCCCCCGGCGCGCCCCGCGCCGCGAGCGCACGACAACCAGGAGACCATGAGATGATCACTGCGGACACAATCGGCGCGCCGAACTGGGTGGACATGAGCACACCCGACATCGACGCGACCACCGACTTCTACAAGACGCTCTTCGACTGGGAGATCGAGACGGCCGAGACGCCGATGGGCCAGTACCGCATCGGAAAGGTCGGCGGCCGGCAGGTGGCCGGGATGATGCAGGCGCCGCCCGGGGCGGGGGACGCGGCCTCTTGGACCCTCTTCTTCAACGTCGGCGACCTCGAGCCGGCGATCTCGAGGATCGTGAACGCGGGAGGCGACATCCTCCAAGCGCCGTTCGACATACCGAGCGCCCGCATCGCGGTGGCGGCCGACTCGACCGGCGCCATGTTCGGGCTGTTCTCCGGCCCCGAGATCAACGCGGTCTGGTTCTCGCGCGACGTGGGCGCAGTGTCCTGGGTGGAAGAACTCACCCGCGACCCGACCGCGTCTCAGATCTTCTACGGCGAGGTGTTCGGTTGGGCGTCGGAGACCCGAGACGTCGGCGGGACGAGGTACACCACGTTCAAGCTCGACGACGACCCGGTGGCGGGAATGATGCTCATGCCGGGCGAGGTCCCCGCCGACGCCCCGGCTCACTGGTCCGTCTACTTCACGGTCGCCGACTGCGAGGCGACGGTGGAGAGGGCCGTCGAGCTGGGGGGCGCCGTACTCGTCCCGACCAGAGAGATGGAGATGGGCAAGTTCGCCGTGCTCGCCGACCCCCACGGCGCTTCCTTCGACCTGATGGAGTACGCCGAGTAAAGGCAGGGCCCGGGGGCCGGGCCTCAGTGTTTGACGTCAAGGCCTCCGAACAGGACCGTGGCGTTGACCGCCAGCACCGGGGCGGCGGGACCGAGGGCGTCCCGGGTCGTGACGTTCTCCCATCCCCCGAAGAGCGGCAACCCCCTCACGGTCACGGCCCATCCCTCCGGCACCCTTATCTCCACGCCGCCGAAAGCCGTGAACACATCCAACTCGGCTCCCGGGGCGGGCGTCGAGTCCCTCAGGTCGAGCTCGGCGCCGCCGAACACCGCCGACACGCTGCCTCCGGTGAAGGCCCGGGAATGGGAGGCCAACTCGCTTCCCGAGAACACGTTGAAACTGTTCACGGAGTCGCCCGTGTCCGAGCCGCCGGGCCGGGACCGGCGCCCGAACATCACGACCAGCCCGACGACGACCAGGGCCGCCGGCCACAGGAACGATGAGAGGTCGGCGGCGCCCAGGCTCGACAGCAGCAGGGCGATCCCGACCCCGGTCAATATCGCCGGCGCGGCCAATCGACGTGGATTGGTCGCGTACGTCATCAACCCCGCAAGGATGATCGCCGTCGGCCACCAGTCGCCGAGGATCCGCCCGGCGCCGCCGGTGATGACGCCGACGTTGTCGAGCAGGAACAGAGCGCCGACGGCCACAGCGACAAGCCCGAAATAGACACGACCCCAATTCATGAAACCTCCAATCGGGGCCGACCCTACCGTCGCGGCGGTCAGAAGTCGAGGAACGCCTGCTTCTTGAGGCCGTCGAGGCTGCTCTTCATGATCCCCTTGCCGGAGAGGGTGTAGACGCTGTCCCCGATGACCATCGACCGCGCCACCCGGGCTTCCCAATCCCAGTCGTCGTCTCCGCCGGGATGCTCAACCCGGTTGACCTCTCCGATGCGGCCGTCGTCGCCGACCGTGAGGCCGAGGGCGCCGTGCCACGTCTCCTCGGTCCCCTCCCAGGAGTACTGCACAACCGGGATCAGCGCCAAACCGGTCTCCCCCCAGTAGAGGAAGGCGTGGTGGTTGTGCTCCACCTCGGAGTACGAGTCCTCCGACAACGTGTGTTGGTCCACCCGCTTCGGGTCGGCCGGGTCGCTCACGTCGAACACCGAGACCTGCGACCCCTTGAGGGCGCCGGTCTCGGTGGCGTCTTGGCCCACGCCGAGGAGCAGGCCGTCGCGCAACGGGTGAAGGTATGCCGAGTAGCCCATGATCTTCAGCTCACCGGCGACCTTCGGGGCCGCCGGGTCGGACAGGTCCACCGTGTAGAGAGGATCGGTCTCGCGGAAGGTGACCACATAACCCATGTCCCCAATGAATCGCACGGAGTAGATCCGCTCGGTCTTCCCGAGGCCGTCAATCCTGCCGATCTCGGTCAACTCGCCGTCAACGTCGCGAAGCGTCGTGACCATCGACTCGGACTCCTCGGAGCCCGACCAAGCGGGCCGCGTCGTGGAGGCCGTGCGGAGAACGCCGTCGCGCTCGTCCATGGCGAACTGGTTGAGCAGGTAGCCGTCGACGACCCCCGAGGCCTTGTAGACGGCCCTCTGAGGATCTCTTGTGTCGAACTTGTGGATCTCAGTGGTCACTGCGTCGGGCTCGTCGCTCTCCCCGATGCGCCCCCACGGCCAGGTCCGCCAGTCCCGAGTCGCCACATAGAGGTTCTCCTCTGAGGCGTAGACCGTGTCGCCGTTGGCCAAGACTCCCGTCGAGTCGACGATGTCAAGGCCTTCGCCGAAGTCGACGGTGACCACGGACAACATGTTGAGGCCGGAGAACTCCTTGGGATGACTCGCCCGACCGCACTCGAGGAGAGTCCCCGAGTCGGTCACGTCGCCGGAGGGGTCGGTGACGATGTAATGGGGTATCCAGTTGTCGACCTCGGAGTTGCGGACGATCTCCCGGTTCTCCTCAGCCGCCTTGCGCTCGGCGCTCAGGCCCGTGCCCTTCGGGTAGCTCCACTCGAGCCCGACCGGGCCCGACTCCAGGACCAGGCGAACGCTGTCGCCGATCATCCGCCCGGAGATGAAGCGGCCGTCGATGGTGACGACGCGGACGATCTTGGGATCGCCGCTGATGTCGACCTCAAGGAACTGCGCCGTTGGGGTCTCGAACCGGGGAGGCCTGACCTCGGCGTCGCCCGCCGGGACCGGACGGAACGTCGTCGACCCCGAGCCGAGCAGGAGGACCTTGTCGCCGGAGAGGAACATGCTCTGAATGTTGTGGTCGTCAAACCGGGCTCGGCCGGTGATCTGCGGCTCTTCTCCAGTGACGTCGGCGACGATGAGGCCCTCGCCGGCCAAGACGACGATACGCTCGCCGTCGGTCTTGACCATGTCCGGCTCGTCGACCCCGAGCACCTGCACGTTTGTCCTCGAGAAACTCGGGGCGGCCCCGCCCGACTGAAGCTCCTGCCCGGAATCCGCCGACGCCTGAGCCATGAAGTCTGTCGGCCAGGAGTCCTCGTATTGCTCCAAGCCGTAAGCGCCGACCATGTCGACGGCGTGAGAGACCGCGTACTCCAGGAGCTGGTCGCACGCGTCGAAGGCGACGAGGGCAGCGGTGGCCGCGATCTCAGGCGACCGCCCGCTCACGTCTCCGTCGCCGCCCCCCGCGCCGGTCGTGTCCCCCGGCCCGGGGGCGGGCGTTGTCTCGGGGGGATCGCCCGCGGCGCATGCGGAGAGCACAAGCGCGGCCGCGGCCGCCACGCCGGCCAATCTGATGGTTCGTCTATGAGTCATCTGCTCCTCGTTTCGTTGGTCACAGCTATTTGACGCACAACGGCCCCGCCGCGGTTCCCCGGGCCCGACTGGCGCGACCGTCGCCTCATGTGACAGTCTGCCCGACGCGAGGGCCCGCCATGAAGTACCGAATCGACAGGAACGACGCCGGCGACTGGATCATCGCCGATGTCTGGAAGCGAGGGCACGCAATCCTCGCCGACCCCCTGCTGAACAAAGGCACGGCGTTCAGCCCGGAGGAGCGGGACATCTTCGAGCTGGACGGGACCCTCCCCTATCGGACATGCGACCGAGAGCTCCAAGTCAGGCGCGCCTACGCCCATGTGGCCGACCGGGCCGACCCGCTGGACAAGTATGTGGCGATAACGAGCCTGATGAACAGGAACGAGACGCTCTTCTATCAGGTCCTCGCCTCCAACATCGAAGAGCTCCTCCCCATCGTCTACACGCCGACCGTCGGGCTGGGCGCCGTCAAGTACAGCCGCATCTTCCGCCGCGGTCGCGGCCTGTGGATCACCCCCGACCACAAAGGCAGGATCTTCGAGATCCTCGGCCACGCCCGCAACGAGAACGTGAAGATGATCGTCGTCACCGACAACGAGCGAATCCTCGGATTGGGCGACCAGGGAGTCGGCGGGATGGTGATCCCCATCGGGAAGCTCGCCCTCTACACGCTGGGCGCGGGCATCCACCCCGCCTACACGCTCCCGGTCAGCCTCGACGTCGGCACAGACAACCAGGACCTCCTCGACGACGATCTGTACGCCGGGTGGAGGCGGCCGCGCCTCCGCGGCGAGGAGTATCACGAGCTGGTCGACGAGTTCGTCGACGCGGTGAGGCGCCGCTGGCCGGCGGCGGTCCTCCAGTGGGAGGACTTCAAGAAGGCCAACGCGTTCACGCTCCTCGACCGCTACCGGGAGTCGCTGACGTCGTTCAACGACGACATCCAGGGCACCGCGGCCATGGTGACGGCGGGGATACTCGCCTATTGCAGGGCGACGGGCACGAAGCTTGTCGACCATCGGGTGGTGTTGGTCGGCGCGGGCGCGGCGGGAGTCGGCGTCGCCCGCCAGCTCAGCCACGAGTTTCGGGACCAAGGGCGCTCTGATGCCGCCTTGCGGAGCGCGATCTCCCTTGTCGACTCCCGCGGCTTTGTCGTCGGATCCGACCCCGACCTGGACCCTCACAAGCGGCCCTTCGCCTGGCCCGCCGACTTGGCGGGCGCACACGGCCTGCACCGCCGCTCCAGCGCGGCGGAGACCGTCGAGGCGATCAGGCCGACGATCCTGATCGGGACCACGGGGGAGCCCGGCGCCTTCAGCGAGCGCGTTGTCCGCGCCGCGGCCGAACACGCCGAGAGTCCGTTGATCATGGCCCTGTCCAACCCGACGTCGAAGACCGAGGCGATACCCGCCGATGTGTTCAAGTGGACCGAGGGGCGCGCCTACATGGCCACCGGGAGCCCGTTCGACCCGGTCGACTACGCGGGGCGGAGGCTGGGCGTCTCCCAGGGGAACAACGTCTATGTGTTCCCCGGCGTCGGGCTCGGGGCGATCGTCTCGGAGGCCTCGGTGATCACCGACTCGATGTTCGCAGCGGCCGCCCGCGCCCTGGCGAGCCGGGTGAGCGCCCAGGCCCTCGAGTCGAGGATGCTCTACCCGCCGTTGGCCGACCTCCGCTCGATCAGCCGGTCGATCGCGGAGGCCGTGGCCGAGGAAGCCCGTGAAGCCGGGGTGGGGAAGGAGCTGACCGGCGCCGAGATCGCTGAGAGGCTCGACCGCGAGATGTGGGACCTCAACTACGCGACGCTGCGCCCCGCGTAGGGCTGATCACGGGTCGCCCGGGGCGGTCCCGCGGCCCGGGCGGGGACTCGATCCGCCCGCGTGGCTTGCACGGCCGTCTCCGTCGTGTAGGGATCGCCCTCGTGTAGGGTTCGCCCGGCTTGAAGCTCGACCCGTGACAGAAGGAGAAGAAGAGTGTCCATCCGCAATCTGAGGACTCGGCTGCTGTGGCTCATGGCCGCCGGCTTGGCGGCTGCGCTGCTCGGCTTGGCTCAGGCTGAGGCCGCCTCGACCATCACCGTCGACACCCTCACCGACGCCGACGACGACGGTAAGTGCTCGTTGCAGGAGGCGCTTGAGGCCGCCAACACCGACTCCAAGGTCGACGCCTGCGCCGCCGGGGACGGCGACGCCGTCATCAACATCTCGGTGAAGGGCACAATCGAAGCCGACGACCTGACGATCTCCTCGAATGTGACCGTCCAGGGGAACGCAGACGGCACGACCATCAACGGCGCGGACTTCGACATCATCGTGTCCGGGAACGATGAGTCGACGACTGAAGCGGACTCAGTCACTGCGGTGACCCTGGCCGACTTGACCATCGCCGACGCGACCGGCGAGGCCGGGGTGTACGTCGCCGACGACTCGGAGGGCGCGGTTGACGCCCCATACACCGTCACCTTGGAGAACCTGCGCATCTACGACAGCGGAATGAACGGAGTCCTGTTCTTCAGGAGCTTCGACTCGACCCGCCCCGGCCATGTGTATGTGAAGGACTCCGTCATGGAAGGCAACGGCGGCGCCGGCGTCGAGGCGTATGCCTGTGACGCGACCTCGGTCGGCGTCGTCATGACGGTCACCAACTCCATCATGCGAGACAACACCGATCCCCGCTTCAGCGTTGGTGCAAGGAACACATGCGGGCATCTCAGGATCATCGACTCCACCATCACCGGGAACGAAGGGAGCGCCGTCTACGCCTCCGCGGGCAACTGGATCTCGGATACCGACAACGACGCGAAGGCGAGCACGCTGACGGAGATCATCAACACCACCATCACGGGCAACAACACCACCAACCCGGATATCGGCGGAGGCGTCTACCTGGAACGGGCCGACGGGTTCAAGCCGTCGTTGTCCATCGTCCACAGCACCATCGTCGGCAACACCTCCGCCGACGGGATCGCCGGAGGGATCCGCGCGGAGGGGGACGGGCCGATGAGCCTGTCCATCGCCAACACCGTCGTCGCGGACAACAGCGGCGCGCAGTGCGGCCTCGGGGCCGTGGACGAACCGGACACGGGCGGCGGGGTCAACGCCTCGTCCGACGAGTCATGCGGATTCTCCCGCGGCGGCGTCAAACCGAATCTGAAGGCCTTGGCCGACAACGGCGGCGCCGCTCCCCTCGGCCCCAACGGCGGCATGGGGAACATCCTGACGATGGCCGTGAACGACGGCAGCCCCCTGCTCGGCGCCGCCGACAGCCAGGACTGCCTCGACGCTGACGCCCGCGGCGTGGTCCGCCCGCACGGCGACGGCTGCGACATCGGCGCCTACCAAGCCACGGCTGCTGAGCGGACCCCGCGGCGAATAGGCGGCTCGGATCGTTACTCGACGGCCGCCGAGATCTCGAAAGCCACGTTCGGCTCCGACGTCGACGCGGTGTACATAGCGACGGGGGCGAACTTCCCCGACGCTCTGGCGGGCAGCGCCGCCTCAGGCGGGGTCGGCCCCATCCTCCTCGTCACCAAAGACGCCGTCGGCGGGCCGACGACGACCGAGCTGAAACGGCTCAAGCCCAAGAAGATCGTCGTGCTCGGCGGGACCGGCGTCGTCTCACAGGCGGTCGAGTCGAAGCTGAAGGAGCACACGACGGGAGAAGTGACCCGTCAGGCGGGATCGGACCGCTACTCCACCGCCGCCGCGATCTCCGCCAAACACTTCGACCCCGGGGCGCCCGTCGCCTATGTGGCGACAGGCGAGGACTTCCCCGACGCCCTCACCGGCGGCCCGGCCGCCGCGGAGCTGGGCGGGCCGATCCTCCTCGCCCAGAAGACCAAACTCCCGCAGGCGACGGTCGCGGAGTTGAAACGGCTGAAACCGAAGGAGATCGTGGTCCTCGGCGGGACCGGCGTCGTCTCCGAGACGGTCGAGAAGGCCCTGGCCGATCACACGTCGGGCAAGGTGTCTCGTCTCGCCGGGGCCGACCGCTACTCCACCGGAGCGACGATCTCGAAGGAAGCGTTCGAGCCCGGCGCGCCTTTCGCCTACATCGCCACCGGACTCAACTACCCCGACGCCCTCGCCGGCGGCGCCGCCGGGGCGCTCAAAGACGGCCCCGTCCTCCTCGTCACCAAAACCGCCATCCCCAAAGCCACCAAGGACGAGCTGACCCGCCTCAAACCCAAGCGGATCATCGTCCTCGGCGGGACGGGAGCCGTCCCCGACTCACTGATGAAAGACCTCACCGACTACATCATCCGCTAGGCGCGGCATCCAACCCGACGTCGAGGACCGAGGCGATACCCGCCGTTGGCCGACCTCCGCTCGATCAGCCGGTCGATCGCGGAGGCCGTTGCCGGAGAAGCCCGGGAAGCCGGGGTGGGGAAGGAGCTGACCGACGCCGAGATCGCCGAGAGGCTCGACCGCGAGATGTGGGACCTCAACTACGCGACCCTACGCCCCGCCTGATCACGGATCGCTCGGGTCGGGCTTGTAGACCAGTGGTGTGTCGTACGAATAGCGAAGCGGTGTCTCCGAGGCCAGTGTGTCATCTGGCAAGGAGACAAACGCAGTCGCACCTATAGGTGCGGCGAGGCTTGACGACGCAGCCAGGGGCGCATCTGGGCCGGAGAGACCGGTTAAGGATTTGAGCGACGCACCACCAGGAGCGGTATCCGCAGCTCGGCCTCCGACAGGCCGCCGTGATGCCCGGCGAGCACAAGTTGGGAGCCCGGGAATGTGAGGGCGATCCCGTCGTCGGCGACGATCAACCCGTCCGGTCGCCGGAAGGCGAAGTCGGGGTGCTCGGGGCCGGGGCCCCAGAGTCCCTCGAGATCGACGACCCAGGTCGCGGGCAACTCGGAGACGAGCCTGCGGGCCCGTTCCGGGTCCCCGGACACATACACCACCCGGGAGTCTCCGTAGAGGGTGAGGCCCTCGGGGGGATCGATCTCGACATGGCTGCCGACGGCGATGTCCACCATCCCGTGATCGGCCGTCCCCACCATCGCCGCGTGGTCCCCCAGCCCGGAGCCGACCGCCTCCCAGACCGAGGTGACAAGGCGGAGCGCCTCGGCGTAGGCGGCCGAGCCCGTGCCCTCGGCGTGCCCGGCGGCGTCGACGTGGGGCAGGTAACAGACCACGATCTTGCCCGGCTGGGCGGCTTCCTCGCGCACCGCCTCGATGATGGCGTCGACGTCGGCCTCTCCTCTCGTGCGGGCGCCCCGAAACAGGACGACATCCATCGGCCCGCCAGCCAACGCGGCAGGTTTGATCAGCACAACCTCGGCGCCGCATCCGGCCGCCCGCTCCGCCAGGTTCGGCGAAGGCAGGAACGCCGCGTGATCGACGTCGGCCGCCGCCCCGTCGACGTCGAACCACCAGAGGGTGTTGACCGGCTTCTCCGACCCGCTGAAACGCAGGAGGTAGGCGATGAGCCCGTGTTGGGCGGGCGGGAGACCCGTGGCCAGCGTCGCCGTGGCCACCGACGTCTGCGACGAGAACGAAGCGTCGAGCGCCCCGACCCGATGACGTGCGAGAGCGCCCCCGTCCGGGTGGGCCCGGAGCTGCAGGTCGCCGAGGCCGTCGAACAAGACGAACACATAGGTCGACGCCTCGGGGATGAGGGCCCCGAGCCCGGCGTCGAGCCGGGGCGACGCCGAAGCGCCGGTGACCCGCGCCTCAATCTCGGCGACCAGGTTGACCAAGCCTTTCCCTTCATAACTCGGCGCCCGCATGGACAAGAGGCTACCCGGGGCCGCGCCGCCCCCAGGAGAGCAACGCCTCAGCCGCCTCGCCTTCGGGGCAGTCGCCCAGGATCGGGCAGTGCCGGCACCACGGCCCGGCCCGAGCACCGAGCCGGTCGCCGCCCGCCCGCGCCGAGCGGACCTCATTGGCGAGTCTCCCCACGTCGTCGGCGACCCTCTGCAAGTCGGCGGCTGTGGGCTTTGCCCCGCGCCTCTCCCCGGTCTTGACGGAGACCGCCTCGACGAAGACCGGAGGCTCGCCCTTCTCCAACTCCCACAACAGCGCGTAGAACATCAACTGATCCTCGGACGCCCCCAGCCCCCCCGTCTTCCAGTCGACCAGGCGGTGACCGCCGGAGTCGCCGCGGAAGACGGCGTCGACCCTGCCATACAACTCCAAGCCGTCTTCGCTTTCGTGGAGCAGCTCCTTCTCCGACGCCTCGAGCCCCTCCGCTGGGAGCTTGGCGAAACGCTCGTAGAGGCTGCGGACCTCATCGATGACCGGCGCCAGGGTGGAAGGCTTCAACCCCAGCCCGGTCATCCGCCAGTTCAGGTTGGTCCCGATCTCCTCTCTGCACGCCGTCTCGAAGAGCTCGGCCGGAACCGGCCCATCGGTGAGGTGCCGGTTGAAGATCCGATGCGCCAGGATGCCGAGGAACGCGGGCAGCGTCTCCGGCCCGTACTCGCCCCGCAACCGCGCATACGCCAGATCCGGGCACTGTCTCCACGCCACATACGTTGAAGCGGAGACACACAACCGATCACCGGGTGCCACATGCGGCAACGACACTTCCATCACTCACGAGCCTATTCCCCGACGGCGGCGCCGGCGGCCCGGGTTTCGCCGCGACGGCGGTACGATCCGCGCGACCAGGCTTCGGCCGAGACGGGGCGGCCGTCCACATGAAAACGCACTTCACCTTTCCAATCCACCCTCTGCTCCTCGCAGTGATCGTCTCCGCCGGGATCTTCACGACGCTCGGGACCGCCTACGCCGTGTCCCGCAACGCCGCCAAAGGCGAGGTGATGGGGCGCGTCGAAGTCGACGGGACGCAGTTGGGTGGCCTGAGCAGGGAGAAGGCGATCGACGCGGTCTTGTCCATCGAGGACCGCTACCTGGCCAGGGCGGCGGTCTTCACGATCGAGGGCGCCGACGTGACGATAGACCCGCCGGAGGCCGGACTCGACCTCGACGAGGATGCCATCGTCGACAACGCCATGAAGATCGGCCGGGAGGGCAACGCCGCCTTCCAGTTTCTCTGGTGGCTCGGGCACATCTTCGACTCCGTGGACGTGGAGTTGATCGGCTCGACCGCGCCCGAGGCCCTCTCCGACCTCTTCGACGAGTGGGACGCGACCGTCATCAACGAACCCGCCAGCCCCGGCGGGATCGTGCTCAACGCCAATGTGCCCCACCCGGTCTACCCGGAGGCCGGGACCGGGGTGGACAGGGAGGCGAGCGCCGAGATCATCGAGGGCCGCCTCCTCTCCGCAGCGGCGGCCCCGGCGGAGCTGCCCACTTCGCCGATCGCGCCCAAGCTGACCGACGCCGACATCGACGAGGCCCTCCGCGAGGCGAAGCGGCTCCTCGCCGGCCCCATCACGCTGCTCTACGACGGGAAGAAAGCGGTGTTCACGCCGGAGCAGCTCAGGGAGGCGTTCCTCTCCGAGACGATCGACGAGGGCGCCCCGCGGATCGTCAACTCCTTCGACCCCGAAGTCGTCAACAAACACATCAACCCGATCCGCGCCGAGTACGAGGCCCCCCCGGTCGACGCCCGGTTCGTCGTCTCGGGAGACTCGATCACCATCGATCGGGGCAGCCGCGGGACGCGGATCGACCAGTCCGAGACCGCCGAGGCGTTGGCGCAGGCCGGACGGTCCCGGGAGAGGGTGGGGTCGCTGCCGCTGGTGAGGGACGCCGATCCCGACGTGACCGCCGCGCACCTGGAGAGCCTCGGGATCAATCACCTCGTCTCTTCCTTCACGACCTACCACTCCTGCTGCGAGAACCGCGTGGTCAACATCCAGAAGATGGCCGACACCATCGACGGGCACATCGTCCCAGCCGGCGAGAAGTTCAGCATCAACGACTTCGTCGGTCAGCGAACCAGCAAGGACGGTTACCTGCCTGCCGGCACGATCGTGTCGGGCGAGATGAAGAACACCGTGGGCGGAGGCGTCAGCCAGTTCGCCACCACCTTCTACAACGCCGTGTTCTGGGCCGGGCTCGAAGACGTGGAGCACAAGCCCCACTCCTACTACTTCAGCCGCTACCCCGAGGGGATCGAGGCGACGGTGAACTGGCGAGCGCCCGACCTGGTCTTCCGCAACAACACCGACCACGCGGTCATGCTCGACACCCAGCACACGGGCACCTCGATCACGGTCAGGATATTCGGCGACAACGACGGGCGGATACTCAAGGGCGAGCAGTCGAAGGGCGCGACGCACCTGACCGTCGTCGACGAAGGCGGCCCCGAGGCGCTGCATATCGAGGCGGTCGTGTCCGACCGATTCGCCGCCCGAGGACCGGGCGCTCCCAGGTTGAAGGCGAACCCGGCCATCACCGACCCTGAGAAGCGGGTCAGGACCCAGGGCGAGCGGAGCGGTTGGAGCGTGACGGTGACCCGCTACATCCGCCGCGGCGGCACTCAACTCGTCGACGAGCGGAAGTGGACCGTCCGCTACCGGCCCCGCTTCGCCGTATTCGAGGTGCACCCGTGTATGGCGGACAACGACCCGACCGATTGCGTCCCGCCCTCGACGACGACAACAACGACGCCGACGACCGCGCCGCCTCCGGCGACCCAGCCCAAGGCGCCCCCGCCCACTCAACCAAAGACAACGACCACAAAACCCAAGCCGACCACCACAAAGCCCAAGCCAACGACCACAAAACCCAAGCCGACCACCACGAAACCCAAGCCGACGACCACGACCCAGCCCAAGACGACGACCACGAAACCCAAGCCGACGACCACGACCCAGCCCGCGACCACAACCACCACCCAGCCTGAGACGACAGGCGACAGCGGAAGCTGAGCGGCCTACTCGGGGTAGAAGTTGAGGAAGGTCTCCGTCGCGTCGGTTACCCGGCTGGCGGCAGCCTCATCCCACCCGCCCTGCCGCCTCACCGTGACGACGTTCTGAAGGACGAAGACGCGGTCGATCCCCAAGCCGAGACCGTAAAGCCTCTTCGCGAGCAAGCCGGGCGCGTCGGCGCTTTCCGCGTCGGGCGCCGGGGCCCGACCGTCCTGGCCGGTCAGGCTACGGTCGGTGTCGACGATGAGCGTCTCGCCGATCGTCGACGAGTCCCTGATGTCCACATTCTGACCCATACCCGAGAGGGTAGCCGGCCGCCCAAGGCGATCAGCCCAGCCGGTCCCGTAAGAGCCGGTTGACGATCTTGGGGTCGGCCCTGCCCCCGGTCGCCTTCATCACCCGGCCCACGAGGAAACCCAGGACCTTCCGCTCCCCGGAGCGGTACGACTCGACCGCCTCCGGGCTTTGGGCGACCACCTCGGCGACGACGGCGTCAAGCTCCGACGCGTCGGACATCCTGAGCAGATCCCGCGCCTCGGCGACCGCCCTCGGGGACCCCTCACCGGAGAGCGTCCCCTCCAAGACCTCCTTGGCCGCCGACGCGGACACAATCCCCTCGTCGATGATCGCCGTCAGCTCGGCGAGCTGGGCGCCGGTCAACGGGAGATCGCCGGCGCCGGAGCGCCTCATCCAGGCGGTCACCTGGCCGGTGAGCCAGTTCGCCGCCTGCCGCGGCTCGGCGCCCTCGGCCACGGCCGAGTCGTGGACCTCGCGCAACGCCGCCGCCGAGCCGCTGAGCGCCGTCGCCAGACGCTCGTCGAGGCCCTGCTCCCGGTATCGGGCCAGACGGTCGGCAGGCAGCTCCGGCAACGAGGCCCTGACCGCGGCGACCCACTTCTCGTCGATCACCATCGGGACAAGATCGGGCTCGGAGAAGTAGCGGTAGTCGGAGGAGCCCTCCTTGACGCGCATCGACCGGGTCACGGCAGCCTCCTCATCCCAGTGGCGGGTCTCCTGGATGACGTCGCCGCCCGCCTCGACGACCTCGACTTGGCGGCTGACCTCGTGCGCGACGGCCCGCTCCAGAGACCGGAAAGAATTCATGTTCTTGACCTCCACCTTGGTCCCGAGGGCATCGGCGCCCGCGGGGCGCACCGAGATGTTGGCGTCGAAGCGGATCGAGCCTTCCTCAAGCCGCACGTCGGAGACGCCCAACTCGGCGACGACCGCCCTGAGCTGCTGCGCGTAGGCGCGCGCCGCGGCGGCGCTGCCGATGTCCGGCTTCGACACGATCTCGACCAGCGGCACACCTGATCGGTTGAAGTCGAGCAGGGTCGACTCGGCGGCGTGGATCCTCCCCCCGGCCCCCACATGAGTGGACTTGCCGGTGTCCTCCTCCATGTGGGCCCGCTCAATCCCGACCCGGCGCGTCTCGCCGTCCGCGAGCACGTCGAGATGCCCGTCGCGGCAGACCGGGATGTCGAACTGGGAGATCTGATAGTTCTTCGGCAGGTCCGCGTAGAAGTAGTTCTTGCGGTGGAACACCGAGCGCTCGGAAACCTCGCAGTCGAGAGCGAGGCCGATGGCCATGATGTGCTCGATCGCTCTGCGATTGGGGACCGGCAAGGCGCCGGGAAGCCCCAGGCACACCGGGCAGACGTTCGTGTTCGGCGGGCCTCCGAACTCGGCCGAGCAGCCGCAGAACATCTTCGACTGCGTGGACAGCTCGATGTGGGTCTCGACCCCGATGACGGGCTCGTACGTCATCGCGCCGTCTCCTGGAGATCGGGCCTCGCTGAGAACTCGGCCAGCCTCTCGACCTCGGCCGCCGTCTGCAACAGGATCTCCTCGCCGAGAGCGGGCGCCATCACCTGGATCCCGATCGGGAGGTTGCGCTCGTCGAGGCTGATCGGGACCGAGACGGCCGGATGGCCCGCCAGGTTCGACGGGATCGTGCAGATGTCCGATAGGTACATGGCCAACGGGTCGCCCACCCGGTCGCCCGCCTCGAACGCAGTGGTGGGGCTGGTCGGCGAGACCAAGACGTCGACCTCGGCGTAGGCCCGGGCAAAATCCTCCTGGATGGCGGCGCGCACCCGTTGCGCCTGCCCGTAGAAGGCGTCGTGGTAGCCGGCCGAGAGGGCGTAAGTCCCCAACAGGATGCGGCGGGTGACCTCGGGGCCGAATCCCTCGGAGCGGCTCCTCGCCATCAGCGCCTCGGTTGTCGCCCCCTCGGAGCGCCGGCCGTACCTGACGCCGTCGAAACGGGCGAGATTGGCCGACGCCTCGGCGGGGGCGATGAGGTAGTAGGCGGAGAGGGCGATGCCGAAGGTGGGAAGAGACACCTCGGCGATCTCCGCTCCCGCGCCCGCCAGCCGCTCAACCATGTCGGCGACGGCCGTCTCCACCGCCGCCTCGTAGCCGTCCCCGGCAAGCTCCTTGACGACCCCGACTTTAAGGCCCGACACGCCGCGGCCCAGGCCGCCCGTCAGGTCGGGGTAAGGGCCCGTGTACGAGGTGGCGTCCATCGGGTCGTGACCCCAGACGGCCTCGAGGGTCGCCGCGGCGCCCTCCACCGTCCGGGCCAGCGGGCCAATCTGATCGAGCGAGGAAGCAAAAGCGATGAGGCCGTAGCGGCTGACGGTCCCATACGTCGGCTTGAGGCCCACCAACCCGGTCAACGAGGCGGGCTGACGTATCGACCCGCCCGTGTCCGAGCCGAGCGCCGCCAGAGCCGAGCCCGCGGACACGGCGGCGGCCGACCCGCCCGAGGAGCCGCCGGGCACGCGCCCGATGTCCCAAGGGTTGAAGGTGGCGCCGTAGGCCGAGTTCTCGGTCGAGGAGCCCATGGCGAACTCGTCGCAGTTGGTCTTGCCCACGATGACGGCGCCGCCTTCGCGCAGGCAACGGACCGCCGTGGCGTCGTACGGGGGTGTGTACCCGGCGAGGATCTGCGACGAGGCGGTGGTCTCCAACCCCCTGGTGCACAGGTTGTCCTTCAGGGCGATCGGGATCCCGTGCAGGGGGCCGCGGTCCGTCCCGTCGGCGAGATCGGAGTCGGCCTTGGCCGCAGCCTCCCCGGCGCCGTCGCGATCGATTGTGAGATAGGCGTGGATCTGGGCCTCGGTCCGGACGGCGCGGTCGATGACGGCCTCCAAGAGGTCGGCTGCCGTGACCTCCCCCGAGCGGAGCCGGCGGCCGGCCTCGGGGACGGTCAACTCGTCGAGGCTCACTCCGCGTCCATCGCCGGGGGGACCGCGAAGTAGCCGTCAACGGTCTCCGGCGCCTGTGCGAGCACCTCGTCGCGGTCGAGAGACGGCCGCCTCTCGTCGTCGCGGAAAGCGTTGACGAGGCCGAGCGGGTGGGCGGGCTCTTCCTGGGGCCCGGCCTCGAGGGATTGCACCTGGGCGGCATGGCCCAAGATCGCGTCGAGCTGAGACCTGTAACCCTCCAACTCCTCCTCCGACAAGTCGAGTCGGGCGAGACGGGCGACATGGGCGATGTCGATGTCGATCGGCATGGCCGGGCGGAGTCTAGGAAACGTCGTGGGCGCGGCCCCAACCCCGGGCAGGGCCTGCGTTCGCCGTCGGCGTCAGAGGACCGACGACAGGGCGCCGTAGGCCCAGTCCATATCCGAGATCCGCACCGACTCGCCCGGCTTGTGGGCCAGCTCGATCTCCCCCGGGCCGAAGTTGACGGCCGCGATTGCGCGCTGGGCGAGCTGAGCCACGTCGGTCCAGCCCTGCTTGTGGCCGATCTCGGCGCCCGCCGCCTCGGCCAGCGCCGTGAACAGGGGATGTCTCACGTCCGGGTAGGCCGCGGGCAACACGTCGGTGATCTCCACTTCGTCGGCCTCGGCGCACACCTCGCGGAGATGCGCCACCGCCTCCTCTGCGGTGCGGTCAGGCGACCACCGGTAGTTGACGTTCAGCTCGAACCGGGAGGGGATGATGTTGCTGGCGACGCCCCCGCCGGCCCTGGTGACCGACATGACCTCCCGAAACGGGAAACCCTCGATGAGGTGCAGCTCCGGCTTACGCCGGTGCATCATGGTCAAGAAGCGCCCCGCTTTCGTCACGGCGTTCTCGCCGAGCCACGGGCGGGCCGAGTGAGCCGCCTCTCCCTCAAACGAGACGGTGGCGTTGACGCCGCCCTGGCAACCGGCGTGCATCCCCAAGTTCGTCGGCTCCATCACCACGCCGGCCCTGACCCGGGTCAGGTCGGGCGCCGCTTCGAACACGGAGGCGAGCTGGTTCCCGCTGAGCGGTCCCTCCTCGCCCGCGTAGAACACGCCGACAACCCGCTCCACGCCGAGGTCCTCGATCAGGTGAATCATCACCGCCAAGCCGGACTTCATGTCCGTCGCCCCCAGCCCGTAGAGGCGGTCGCCCTCGACCCGGGCCCCGGCGGGGCCTTGAAGCGGGACCGTGTCGAGGTGGCCGAAGAGGGCGACCGTGACCGGGCCGGGCTCGCCGACCACCAGGGACTCGCCGACCGCGGTTTGCGGATGGGCCGACAGGCGCTCGGCGATCTCGTCGCGGATGTCGGCCTCGGCGCCGGTCTCGGACGGGATGTCGACGAGCCAGGCGAGAGTCTCAACCATCGATGTCACGTCGGCAAGGTAGCAGCCGGGCGTTACCCTGCCTCTTGTGACTGACGCCGGCGCTCATGCGGTTGGGATCGCCACTCTGGCGGGCGACCAGGTCCTCGACGTCTGGTACCCCGACCCGCTCTCGACGGACGCGGCCCGCCTGGAGGGGTTGGAAGGCCCCGATGAGGCGCGCGGGGTGGAGCGGGTGGTGATCGAGACCGCCGTCGCCGACCTCTCCCTCCCCCCGATCGACCCGCCCGACGCCTACCTCCGGCTCCATCTGCTCTCCCACCGAGTGCGCAGGCCCCACGACATCAACCTCGAGGGCGTCTTCGGCGCCCTCAACAACGTCGTCTGGACCACCGAGGGGCCCTGCGCCGTGGAGGGGTTCGCCGACACGAGGGCGAGGTTGGCCGCGGCCGGGCGCGCGCCGGCCGTGACGTCGATCGACAAGTTCGGGCGGATGACCGACTATGTGGTCCCCTCCGGGGTGCGGATCGCCGACGCCGACCGGGTTCGCCTCGGCGCCCATCTCGGCGAAGGGACCACCGTCATGCACGAGGGTTTCGTCAACTTCAACGCGGGGACCCTGGGAGCGTCCATGGTCGAGGGCCGCATCAGCTCCGGTGTCGTCGTCGGGGACGGCTCCGACGTTGGCGGCGGCGCGTCGATCATGGGGACCCTCTCCGGCGGCGGCGCCGAGGTGATCCGCGTCGGCGAGCGTTGCCTTCTCGGCGCCAACTCCGGGATCGGGATATCGCTGGGCGACGACTGCGTGGTGGAGGCGGGCCTCTATGTGACCGCGGGCACGATCATCGCGCTCCCCGACGGCGAGACCGCCAAGGGGCGGGAGCTGTCGGGCATCGACAACATGTTGTTCCGCCGCAACTCCGTCACGGGCGCCGTCGAAGCCCTGCCCCGGGCCGGGTCGTGGGGCGGCCTCAACGAGGCCCTCCACCACAACTGACCGCAGGCCCGTGAGGTACCGACTGATCTACGCCGGCTTGGCCCTGATCGGGATCGCCGCCGTCGCCCTGGGAGTCGTCTTCGGCGCCGAGGGCGAGCCGCTCACGCTCCCCGAGCCTCTGGAGAGGGTGCACCCGGCGCCGGGCAGCCTGGCGCCGCTCCAAACGGACATCGAAGTGGATCTCCCCAACGGCTACAAGGCCGAGATCGTCGTCGACGGCCGGCCGGTGAGCAACGCCTCGTTCACCGAGGCCACCGGGGTCTACAGGTGGTCGCCGGGACCCGACGACCCCGCCGTCCAGGAGTGGGCGCCGGGGGAGCACACGGTGACGGTGACCTGGGACACCTACGCGGGACGGCCCGACCCGGGCAGCTTCGAGTGGGTCTTCCGGGTGGGCTGAACGGGCGGCTCCGAGCAGGGCCCGCGCCGCCGCTCCGTTAGCCCAGAGCCGACAGGCCCTCCTCCAACAACCGCTTGAACGCGTCACCGTCGATGACGGGCACCCCCAGCTCCTCGGCCCTTGCCGATTTGGAGGTGCCTGCCGACTCGCCGACCACCAGCGCGGTGGTCCGACCCGACACCTGCCCGGTGGCCCTGCCCCCGCGGGCCTCGATCGCCGCCCGCGCCTCCTCGCGCGTCAGCCCCTCCACGGCGCCCGACAACACGAACGTCGCCCCGGAGAGCAAATCCGACGCAGCGGCGACCTCCTCGACAAGACGGACGCCGGACTCGCCGAGCCTGGCTACGAGCCGGCGGTTCGCCTCATCCGACGACCACGCCCTCACGTCGGCGGCGATCACGGGCCCGATCCCCTCGACCGCGGCTATCTCCTCCTCCGCGGTGCCCATGAGGACGGGTATCCCGCCGAAGGCCCGGATCAGCGCCCGAGCCGTGGCGCCCCCGACGCCGGGCACACCCAGCGCCGTGAGCAAGCGGGCGACCGGCCGGTCCTTGGCGGCCTCAATAGCCTGACGGAGGGCTCGCACAGAGGTCTCGCCCCACCCCTCATAGTCGAGCAGCCGCTCGACGTCGAAGGAGAAGATGTCGGCCGGGCCCTCGATCAACTCCTCGTTGAGGAGGAGGTCGATGGTGCGGTAGCCCAGATGCTCGATGTCCAACCCTCCCCTGCCGGCGAAGTGGGCCAACCACTCCCGGGCGCGGCACGGGCACTCGAGCCCGCCGGTGCACCGTGCCGCCGCCTCACCCTCGCTCCGGGTGATCGGCGACCCGCAGAAGGGGCAACGGGCCGGCATCGACCACTTCTTCTCCTTCCCTGTGCGGGCCGACGTCACCGGTCCCGCCACCTCGGGGATGACGTCGCCGGCGCGGCGGACGATCACCCGGTCGCCGATTCGCAGGTCCTTGAGCGCCACCTGGTCCTGGTTGTGCAGCGTGGCCATGCCGACGTTGGCGCCGCCCACGAACACAGGCTCCAAGACGGCGTACGGCGTCGCCACGCCGGTCCTCCCGATGTTGACCCGGATGTCCTTGAGGGTCGTTGTCCGCTCCTCCGGCGGGAACTTGTAGGCGATGGCCCACCGCGGCGCCTTCGCCGTGTGGCCCAACGCGGACTGCTCCGCCAGCGAGTCGACCTTTACGACCACGCCGTCGGTTTGATAGGCCATGTCGCCACGGTCCCCCTCCGCCGTCTCGACAAGCTCGAAGACCTCGCCGATCGCGGCGACTGCCCGGCTCGCTGGGCTCGTCGGCAGGCCCAACGACCGCAGGTAGGCCATCGTCTCCCAGTGCCCGCCCAGCTCGGGACCGCCTTCCATCAACCCCAACCGGTAGATGCAGGCCTCCAGGTTCCGGCCGGCGGCGACAGCCGGGTCCTTCTGGCGCACCGAGCCCGCGGCCGCGTTGCGGGCGTTGGCGAACACCGGCTCACCCGCCTCCGCCCGGCGCCTGTTGAGGTCGTCGAACGCCTCGTAGGGCATGTAGATCTCGCCGCGCACTTCCAGCAGGGAGGGGGGCCGCTCGCCCAGCAGGCGCAGCGGGATCGACTTGACGGTCCTCAGGTTCGCCGTCACGTCCTCGCCGACGGCGCCGTCGCCCCTGGTGGCGCCGGTGTCGAGCGTCCCGTCGCGATAGATGAGGACCACCGCCAAGCCGTCGATCTTCGGCTCGCAGACGTAGCCGGACGGCGGCCCGCCCAAGCGCCGCTCCATCCTCCGCTCCCACGCGGCCAGCTCGGGCCTCGACTCGGCGTTGTCCAGCGAGAAGAGCGGCCTGAGATGGCGGACGGGGCGGAACAGCTCCCCGATCGGGGCTCCGACCCGTTGCGTGGGGCTGTCGGGTGTCATCAGCTCCGGGTGCTCCGCCTCGATTCGGGCCAGTTCCTTGACCAGCGCGTCGTACCGGGCGTCGGAGATGGTGGGGGCGTCGAGGTTGTGATAGCGGTGGGCGTGCTCCCGTATCTCCGAGCGAAGCCGCTCCACCCGCTCCGAGGCCCCCCGCGAGCTCACCGGCCCGTGCCCGCGATGAGGGCGCCGCCGAGGACCCGGTCGCCGTCGTAGAAGGCGATGGTCTGGCCCGGGGCGATCGCCTCCTGCGGCGCCTCAAAGACGATCGTCTCGCCCTCAAGCCTGGCCGGCGCCGGCTCGCCGTGCGCCCTGTACTGGACCATGAGGTCGGCGCCCGGGCGTTCCCCCTGGGCCCATGTGATCTCCGACAGGGCGACGCGCGAGACGTAGAGGTCCTCCCGGCCGCCGATCACGACGGTGGACGTCTCAGGATCGATCCTGACGACGAACCGGGGGCCGGTCGTCGCCGCTCCCAGGCCGCGGCGTTGGCCGACGGTGAAGCCGACGATCCCGTCGTGAGTCCCCACCTCGCGGCCTGCGACATCAACCAGCTTGCCCGGCCGGAACACCTCCGGCGCGTTCTCGGCCAGGAAACCGCGGTAGTCGCCGTCGCCGACGAAGCAGATGTCCATCGACTCCGGCTTGTGGGCGCTGCGCATGCCCATCGTCGCCGCGATCGCCCGGATCTTCTTTTTCGTCATCTCCCCGACCGGGAGCCTCACCCTGGCGAGCTGCTCCTGGGTGAGCATCGAGAGCACATAAGACTGGTCCTTGGCCGGGTCGGCCCCGCGCAGGAGGCGCCAGCCGTCCTCGGCCTCCCGGACGCGGGCATGGTGGCCGGTGACGAGGACGTCGCAGCCGAAGTCGTCCAGACGGCTCAGGAGACGGTCGAACTTCACTATGCGGTTGCACTCGACACACGGGTTCGGGGTCCGGCCGCTCGCGTAGTCGCGGATGAACCGATCGACCACCCCGTCGCGAAAGTCCTCGGTGTAGTCGAGCACATGGTATGGAATACCCAACTCGGCGGCGACCCGCCCGGCGCCTTCGGAGTCCGACAGCGTGCAGCACCCCGCGGAAGGCATCCCGCCGTCGGCGCCGGCCCAGAGCTTCAGGGTCGCGCCGACGACGTCGTGACCCTCGTCCTTCATGAGGGCGGCGGCGACCGACGAGTCAACACCCCCGGACATGGCGACCAAGACCTTCATGGCGACGCTCCCGCTGCTCTCACTGACGATATCGGCTGCTCGGCTCTCATTGACGATATCGGCTGCTCGGCCTTGATCGGGATCGCCCCTACCACCCCTTGAACCGGGCCGCCCGTTTCTCTACGAAGGCGGTCACGCCCTCGACTGCGTCCTCGGTGGCGAACGACTCGGCGAAGGCCTCGGCCTCAACCCGCAAGGCCTCGCCCATCGGCACAGGCCTCCCCTCCGCGAGGGCCCTCTTCGCAGCGGCGATCGCCGCAGTCGCCTTCGTCGCCCACTCGGCGGCGTCGGCCAGGGCGACGTCGAGCAGGTCGTCGGCGGCCGCCGTCTTGTCGGCCAGACCAATCTCCACAGCCTCCTCGGCGCCGACATGGCGACCCGAGTACACAAGCTCCTTCGCCTTCTGGAAGCCGACGACCCGTTGTAGCCGCTGAGTGCCGCCCGCGCCCGGGATGATCCCGAGCAGGACCTCGGGTTGGCCGACCTTGGCGTCGTCGGCCATGTACCGGAAGTCGCAGCCCAACGCCAGCTCACACCCGCCGCCCAGGGCGAAGCCCCTGATCGCGGCGATGGTCGGCTTGGCCAGGTTGTCGAGTATCCAGATCGCGTCAAGGAGGCTCTCGGCCGTCAGCTCCTCGCCGCCCGAGGCCATCGTCTCCTGAAAACCCTTGATGTCGGCGCCTGCGGCGAAGTGCGGTTGGCCGGTCACGACGACCGCCCTGATCGACTGATCCCGACACCGCTCGAAAGCCTCCCCCAGTTCGACCGCGACCTGCTCGGACAGGGCGTTCACCGGGGGGCGGTTGAGGCGGACAAGCGCTACCGGGCCGTCGAGGGCCAGTTCCACATACTCCATCGGCCCGACTCTAGAGCCGATCCCGCGGCTACCCTCGGCGCCAGGGCCGGGGCGGTCGCTGTGCGAACGAAACCCGAGTCCTGTCTTCGCGGGGTCCCGGGCCCGGTTCCTCTCCCCCACCTCATAACCGGCCCGGGCCCCGCGGCCCGGGCCGTCAAGGTGCCCGGGGTGGGATTCGCACCCACACGAGCCTGTCCGGCTCAAGGGGGTTTAAGCCCCTCGCGTCTACATTTCGCCACCCGGGCCGCAGTTCGCCTCAGGTTAAGGCGCTCGACCGTCTCAGCGGCGGGTGCCTCGCTCCGTCTCAGCGGCGGGCGCCTCGCTCCGTCTCAGCGGCGGGCGCCTCGCTCCGTCTCACGCCCGGCCGACCCATTTCGGGCTCATCCGGTCGCCCGCCACACAGGCCTCGACGCAGTCGAGCGGCTCGACCCAGGCCTCGACCAGAGCGCCCACCGGGTTGTCGCCGCCCGAGCGTGTGTGTGCGTAGTGGGCGTGCAAGCACTTGACGCCGGCCGCCGACCCGCCGACTCCCCCCGAAGGGAGAGGGCCGGGCCGGTCGCCGGCTTCGGCGGCCCGCTCGGCTCGGTACGACTCGTGAGCGTCCCGGAGAGCCTGGGCGAAGTCGGGATCGGCCTCGGCCTTCGACTCCATCCGCCGGACGCCCCCTGCGCTCTCAAGCCGGCCGATCCGGGTCGTCGCCAGCGGGCAGGTCAGCCAATAGAGGGTCGGGAAGGGAGTCCCGTCGTCGAGCAGGGGCGGCACTCGGACAACCACCGGGAGGCCGAGATGACATCGGGAGACAACTTCGGAGTCGGCGCGCTGGGGGCGGCCGATCTGGGCTTCGACGACCCTGCGGTCGTCGGCGCCGGTCACGGTCAGCGACCCAGGTCGGCGCCGGTGAGGAAGTCCCAGACCATGTCCACCCAGGTCCGCTCCTCCGGCAGCTCCGCTTCCTCGGCCGGAGGTCCGGGCGGCCGATCGGACGCGGGCGGGTCGAGCACGACGTAGGCGATCTCACCCGGCCTGACGTATCCGAGCTTCTCCCGGGCCAGCTTCTCGACCTCCTCTTCGGTCCTGAGGGCGGCCGCGTCGGCCTCGAGCCGGGCGTTCTCCTCCTCCAAGGCGGTCAGTTCCTCCCGCGCCGCGCTCACCCGGCGTTGTGAGTCGAGGATCTGGCGATAGGGGACGATCTGGGTGAGGAAGGCGGCGCCGAGGACCAAGAAGAGGAGGGTCGCCATCGCGGCTCGAGGCCGGCGCAGGACGATCACCGCTTGAAGACGTCCCAACCGGCGAAGCGCGCCTCGGCCCCCATCGTCTCCTCTATGCGAAGAAGCTGGTTGTACTTGGCGGTCCGCTCGCCGCGGGCGGGCGCCCCCGCCTTGATCTGCCCGGCGTTGGCCCCCACCGCGAGATGGGAGATGAAGGCGTCCTCGGTCTCCCCGCTGCGGTGGCTGACCATGCGGCCGAAACCCGCCCGCTCGGCCAACTCCATGGTGTGGAGAGTCTCAGAGACCGTGCCGATCTGGTTCACCTTGACGAGGACGGCGTTGGCCGCCTTCTCGTCGATGCCGCGGCGGAGAATCTCCTCGTTGGTCACGAAGAGGTCGTCGCCGACGAGTTGGACCCTGCTCCCGAGCCGCTCGTTGAGGTGTTTCCACCCGTCCCAGTCGTCCTCCGACATCCCGTCCTCGACTGAGACGAGCGGGTACTTGTCCACGAGCCCGACCAGGTAGCCGACCATCTCCTCCGACGTCAGCTCGCGACCCTCCAACACATAGTGCCCCTCGCGGTGAAACTCGGAGGCGGCCACGTCGAGGGCCAACGCGATCTCATCGCCCGGCGTGTAGCCGGCCTCGCCGATGGCCTCGACGAGCAGGTCGAGGGCCGCGTCGTTGGTGGCGAGGTCGGGGGCGAAGCCGCCCTCGTCGCCGACGTTGGTCGTCAGCCCGCGCCCGGCGATCACCCGCTTGAGGGCGTGATAGACCTCGACGCCTGAGCGCAGGGCCGCGGTGTAGGAGGGGAAACCCGCGGGCACGAGCATGAACTCCTGGATGTCGACCGAGTTGGCGGCGTGGGCACCGCCGTTCAGGACATTGAGGCAGGGCACCGGCAGGAGCCGCGCCGAGGGCCCGCCCAGATAACGAAAAAGGGGCAGGCCGACTCCCGCGGCGGCCGCCCTGGCGACAGCGAGCGAGACGGCGAGGATGGCGTTGGCGCCCAGGTTGGCCTTGTTGGACGTGCCGTCCAGGTCGGCCATGATGAGGTCGATCTCCTCTTGGCGCACGGCGTCTTCGCCGATGAGCACCGGCGCGATCGTCTCGTTGATTCGGCTGACCGCCTTGGAGGCGCCTTTCCCCATCCAGAGGTCGCCGCCGTCCCGCAACTCGACGGCCTCCAGCGTCCCCGTGGACGCGCCCGACGGGACGAGGGCTCGCCCGAACCCGCCGGCGGTGAACACCTCGGCTTCGACCGTCGGGGTGCCCCGGGAGTCGAGGACCTGGCGCGCGTGGATGTGGCTGATCGTGGTGTTGCTCATCGTCTCGCGGCGCCCTTCGCTTCGGCGCCTTCGCCCAAGCTAACACCGGCGCCCGCCTCCTCTTGGCATTGCGGTCCGGAGCCGCCCCCGGCGCCGTCGCGGGGTCGGTCGGCGAGCTTGCGCCGCAGCACCTCGGCCGCGTCGTCGATGTCGAAGGCGCCGGCCCGCCGGGCGGCGGCCGCGTGGGCCAAGACCTGCCCCAACACGTCGCCCACCGCGTCCTCGACCTCGGCGTGACCCGCCCAGTCGGGCTCGTCGCCCGTCTCGAGCCTCTCAATCGCGGCGGCCAGCTCGCGCGACTCCTCCATGAGGATGGCTTTCAGGTCCTCTCGGGACCGGGGGCGGCGGCCGCTGAGCGCTCGGGCCGCCTTGACCGCCCCGATCAACCCGCCCGGCTCGGCGTCGACGAACAACGACGTCCGCTGGCCGGCGAGGGAGGCGTCCACCTCGTCGACAGGCGAGGTGATCACCCTGGCGCCGGTGGCGCCAAGACCCGCGAGCAGAGTGACCTCAGCGCCGTCGGCGACGACCCTCCCGACGGCGGCGCACACGTCGGCGAGGATCTCGGCCCGGTCGAGATGAGCGATGATCGTCGGCTTGTCCAAGACGAGAGGGTCGGGCAGGTCGTGGCCGTTGAGGATCTGAAGGCCGCGATCCAACGGGTCGTAGCCGACCTCCCTGAGCGCGGTGTCGACGAAGGACACGCCCGCCATGACTTCGACCTCGGCGCCGGAGTCGAGCAGCAGCCGCACGGCGAACTCGCCGACGAAGGGGCTGCCGGGTGTCGCGTAGACGACCGGGCCGTCGGCGGCGGCCGCGATGACGCGGTCGGCGATGGCGGCGTAGACCCGCTCGAAGCTGGGCGCCGTCTCGTAGAGGTCGTCGCAGAAGGCGACGGTGCGCCGCTCGGCGAGCTGGCGGGCAGCGGGATGCTCCGCCGTCCGTGCGATCACCGTCGTCTGAGGGTCGAGCAGGAGAGAGGTCACCGGCGCCGGCGCCCGGTCGAGGTCGCCGGGGCCGAGGCCGACGACGGTGATCATGGCGCGGTCGTCGCGGGCGCTGTGGTCGGCGGCGCAGTGCCCTCGGGAGCGCTGGTCGCGGGCGCCGTGTCCGCGGGCGCCGTGTCCGCGGGCGCCGTGCCGGCGGGAGCGGTGGTCGCCGGCGCCTCGGACGGGGTGGTGGTGGGCGGCGTCACCTGCGGCTCAGGCGTAGCGCTCCAAGTCCCGTACTCGGGCTCGACCGTCACGTCGGCCGCGGCGAGGACCTCGAGGCGCCACTCGTTGGCCGTCTCGGCGGCGGCGGCGGTCTTCAACGACTCGGCGGCCTCCTCCTCCGTGGGGGCCTCCGAGGGGTCGGGGTCGGTGCGGTCGTCGACCCTGATGACGTGGTAGCCGAACTGGGTCTGAACGATCTCCTCATGGACTTCGCCGATCGGGCCCGCGATGGACGCGTCCCTGAACTCCGGCACATATGTGCCCGCAGGGGTGCAGTCGTAGGTCCCGCCCTTCTCGGCGCTGCCCGGATCTTGGGACACTTCGCCGGCCACCTCGCCGAAGTCCTCGCCGCCGGTTGTGACGCGCTCAAGCGCGTCGGCGGCCTCATCCTCGGTCGCGACGAGGATGTGGGAGACGCAGACGGAGGTCAGGTTGGCGGTCGCCTCCTCCATCGCCGCTTCGATCTCCTCTTGGGATGGCGCAGGCGCCTCATCGGCGAATTTCTCGACGACCGCGGCGCTGATGAGGCCCTGCCTGGCGAACTCCTGCAGGAACTTCTCCGTCACGCCGCCTTGCGTGAGGAACTCGTCTCGCTCCATGCCGTTGGAGCTTGACTCGTAGATCCGATCGGCCTCGGCGGCGACCTCATCTTCGGTGAAGTCGACGTCGAACTCGGCGACGGCCGCCGCCTCGACGACCACCCACTGGATCTTCAGCCCGAGCACCTGGGCAAATTGCTCGACGGCGATGACGTCCTCCTCGGAGTGGATGAGGCTCTCGACGTCTCCGACTGCGATCTCCGTCCCGTCGACCGTGGCCGCCACTGTGTTGTCGCCGCTGCCGCACGCGGCGAGAGCGAGCGCGAGGAGGGCGGGAATGAGTCTCTTCAAAGCGATGTCCTTGGGGATGGGGGCGTCAGAGATGGTAGGGGCGCGGCGCAGCTATTGCGAGGACCCCCGGTCGCGGGGCCCGCTCTCCTCGCCCGGCCACATCTCGCGGAGGAAGGCGGTGAGGCTCTCCAAGATCGGCGCCGCCGCGGGGATGAAGAGGGCGCCCTCCGCCGCCCGCAGCACCGAGCGGGGTTGAAGTCTCCTCAACCTCACCTCCTGGGAAGGGCTCAGGTCGACAGGGCTCAGCTTGATCTCGCCCCTCAGCTTGACAACCTCCGTCAGGCCCGCCCTGATCGCCTCGACCCGCAACCGGGCCAACTCGACCAACGCCTCGGCGGCCGGCGGGAGCGGCCCGTACCTGTCCGCCCACTCGGCGGCCGCGTCGTCGACCTCCTCGTTGGCGGTTGTCGAGGCCAAGCGCCGGTAGGCCTCCAACCTCAGCTCTTGGTCGGCGATGTATGGGTCGGGCAGATGTGCGTCGACCGGCAGGTCGATCCTGATCTCCGGCGGCCCTGCGTCCTCGACGGGACGGCCCTCCATCTCGGCCACCGCCTCGGCCACAAGCTCTGCGTAGAGGTCGAAGCCGACTGCTGCGATGTGCCCGCTCTGGACCTCTCCCAGGATGGCCCCCGCTCCTCTGATCTCGAGGTCGCGCAGGGCGAGCTGGAACCCGGCGCCGAGGTCGGTGTGCTCGCCGACCGCCTCGAGGCGGCGATGCGCCTGCTCGGTCAACGACTGGTCGACGGGGTGGAAGAGGTAGGCGTAGGCGCGTTGGTTGGAGCGCCCCACCCGACCGCGGAGTTGATAGAGCTGGGCGAGGCCGAGCAGGTCGGCTCGTTCGACGATCAGGGTGTTCACCTTGGGGAGATCGAGGCCGGACTCGATGATGGTGGTCGCCACCAACACGTCGTAGTCGCCGTTCCAGAAGTCGATCATCACCTGCTCCAGCCGGCCTTCCGACATCCGCCCGTGGGCTGCGACGTAGCGCGCCGCGGGCGCCAGCTCCCGGAGGCGGGCGACGGCGCGGTCGATGGACTGGACCCGGTTGTGGACGTAGAACACCTGGCCTTCGCGCAGCAGCTCGCGCCGGATGGCGGCCGAGACCGCCTGCTCGTCGAAAGCGCCGACGTAGGTGAGGATCGGGTGTCGGTCCTCGGGCGGGGTCCTGATGTGGGAGACGTCCCGGATGCCGGTCAAGGCCATCTCGAGAGTCCGCGGGATCGGGGTGGCGGTGAGGGTGAGGACATCGACGCCGATGCGGAGCCGTTTCATCGCGTCCTTGGCGTTGACCCCGAATCGCTGCTCCTCGTCGATGACGAGCAACCCAAGGCTCTTGAACCGGACATCTTCGGAGAGGAGTCGGTGGGTGCCGATGACGACGTCGACCTCGCCTGCGGCGATTCCCTGGACCACCTTCCGCTGCCGGGCGGGGCTGAGGAAACGTGAGAGGACCTCGACTCGGGCCGGGTAGGGATCGAAGCGCTCGGAGAAGGTCTGATGATGCTGCTGGGCGAGCAGAGTCGTCGGGCAGAGCACGGCCGCCTGCTTCCCGTCCTGCACCGCCTTGAAGACGGCTCGAAGAGCCACCTCGGTCTTGCCGAACCCGACGTCGCCGAAGATGAGCCGGTCCATCGGCCGGTCGCCCTCCATGTCGGCCTTGACTTCGGCGACGGCTTTGGTCTGGTCGAGGGTCTCCTCATAGGGGAAGGCGGCCTCTACCTCGCCCTGCCAAGGCGTGTCGGGCTCGTAGGCGTGCCCGGTCGCCAGGGCGCGGCGCTTGTGCAACTCAACCACCTGGGCGGCCACGACGGCCGCCGCCTCGCGGACGCGGGCCTTCTGCTCGGACCAGTCGCGGCCTCCCATTCGGGACACCCGCGGCGCCTCGCCGCCCGTGTATCGCTTGACGGCGGCGAGCTGATCGACGGGCACGTACAGGCGGTCCTCGCCTGCGTAGGCCACGATCAGGTAGTCCCTCTCGACGCCCATCATCGCCCGGGACACCAACCCCTCGAACTTGCCGATCCCGTGTTGGTAGTGGACGACGTAGTCGCCTTCGGTCAGGTCCTGGTACTGCTGGGGGGCGCCCGACCGGCGGCGACCCGCTTTGCGGTGCGCCCTCCGCCGGCCTGCGATCTCCCGCTCGCCGAGCACGGCGGCGCCCAAACCGGGAGCGACGAACCCCTTGTGTATCCCCACGGGCAGGACCGCCGACCTCGGGGCGGCCAGCGAGTCGAGGCGCTCGAGGGCGAGACCCTGCTCGGCCAAGCCGGCGGCGACCCGGTCGGCGGCGACCTCGCCGTCCATGGCGATCACGGTTGCGACCCGCCGAGACAGCAGACGGCTCAGCCCGGCGGCGACGGAGGCCGGGTCGCCTGCGGCGGCGTCGAGAGAGGTGATCTCGAGGACGGCGTCGGCAGGGCCGCCCGCCGCAGACGGCATACGCAGGTGCGACCGGTCCCCGATGGCGGACTCGAGGTCGAGGAACAACGCAGGGTGGTCTCCCGCCTCGGGGGCGCTCTCGCCCCACGTCGGGGCGAGGGCAGCGGCCAGCTCGGACTCCTCCTTCATGAGATCGCGGCAACGGTCGAAGGCGCGAGCCGGGTCGATGAGGACGAGGCGCCCGCTGTCGGGAAGCTCGTCAATGAGGCTGCGCTCGTCGGCGAGCCACGGGAGCCATGACTCGATGCCCTCGAACATGAGGCCTTCGGCGATCCGATCCCATGTGGAGGCAGCCCACGGCTCGTCTTTGAGATGGCTCGACGCCTTGGCCCTGACGTGCGGGTCGGGCCTCACCTCTCTGGCCGGGTAGGCCTCGAAGGCGGGGATGGGCCCCTCCGATCGCTGCGTGGCGACGGAGAACACGCGGATCTCGTCTAGGAGATCGCCCCAGAAGTCGAGCCTCACCGGCCGGTCGGACTGGGCGGGGAAGACGTCAACTATGCCCCCTCGGACCGCGAGCTCGCCCCGAGCTTCGACTCGGTCGGCCCGGCGGTAGCCGATGTCGGCGAGATCGGTGGCCAGGGCGCCGAGGTCGGCCTCGTCGCCGAGGGCCATGGCGACGGGGGCGGGCGACGATGAGCTGAGACGCTGCACGGCGCCCCGGACCCCGGCGACCACGATCGCCGGCTCGTCGGACGTGAGACGGCGCCGGGCCTGGGCCCGCAGGGCCATCGTGGCGGTGTTGGGCGAGACGTGCTCAAAAGGCAACGTCTCCCAGGCGGGAGCGAGCAGCACCGGGTCGGTGAAGAGGCGGAGGTCGTCGACCAGCTCCTCGGCGTCGGCCTCGGACGGTGCAACGACCAGCAGGGTGTCGCCGAGGCTCTCGAACAACCCGGCCAGGGCGAAGGCGCGCCCTCCGGGCGCGACCGACCACACCGATCCGAGGTCGGGCAGGGGGGCGGAGCGCCAGCCGGCGAGAAGCGGGGCGAGAGGCGCGGGCATGTGGCCGGGCGATGGTACCGGGCAAGATCAGGCGACTCGACCAGTGGCGCCTCGCGGATCTCGTTGATGCGGTCGAGCGCTGCCCGGCCGATGCGTGTGCAGTTTCGCGGCTCTCATCTGGGTTTCTGCACACGCTTGGCTGTGCGTGTGCAGTTTCGCGGCTCTCATCGGCACTGCCGCACACGCTTGGCGATGGCCACAGGCCGCATGGCAATCCGCATGGCAATCCGCATGGCAATCCGCATGGCAATCACGGTCGAGCGGCTGCGAGCACCCACCGGGTCGGTGGCGAACCGCGGCGCCGACGACCTGTCGGAGGCCTGCTCAAGCCTCACGTTGGCAGACCCGCGGGCCTCAGGCCGCGCCCGCGCCGGGGCCGACGGCGGCACCCACAGGCCATTTGGCAATCCGCATGGCAATCCGCATGGCAATCCGCATGGCAATCACGGTCGAGCGGCTGCGAGCACCCACCGGGTCGGTGGCGAACCGCGGCGCCGACGACCTGTCGGAGGCCTGGTCAGGCCCCACCTTGAGGGACCCCGGGTCCCGCAGACCGCGCCCATGCCCGGGCCGATGGCGGCCGCCGACGAGTAGCATGGCAATCGCCATGGCGATGACAGCACCGGCGACGGAACGGTCTTCCTGATGGACCAAGAGCGGGAACTTGCCGAGATTGTCGACGAGCTGCGACGAACCGGGCGCGATGGGCAGCACGTCGAGGCGAAGAAAGCAGCGTGGGCAGTCCCGAAGAACTTGCGGAAGACTCTGAGCGCCTTCTCCAACACAAACAAGGGACTCGTGGTGCTCGGACTTGATGAGGCCGCTGGGTTCGACGCCGTCGGAGTCAAGGACGTCGCCGCGATGACGGCGCAGATCGCCAACATCTGCTCCAATGAGATGGTGCCTCCGATCCGGCCCCCGATCGAGTCCCACAAGTTCGAGGGCGTGGACCTCATCACCTTCGAAGTCCCCGAGATGAACTTCAAGAGGAAGCCCAGCTATGTGAAGGCGTCCGGGATCACAACAGGCTCATACACCAGGGTCGGAGACTCTGATCGCAGACTGACACCCTACGAGGTCCAGTTGCTGATTGAAGGCCGGGGACAACCGGATCACGATGGGCAGCCCGTCCCGGAGTCATCCTTGGACGACCTGGACCGAGACCTCCTGTCGGCATACTTCGCACATATCGCCGAGACGCGCAAGAAGCTGGCGAATCTCGATGAGGATGCTCGACTCCAGGCAGCGCGGATAGTCGTGGGCAAGGAACGTAAGGTCTCCCTCGCCGCCCTTCTCGCCTTCGGGCGGCACCCACAAGCCCACTACCCCCAGTTGAACCTCACGTTCGTCCGCTACATCAACGATGAGGGCTCAACGGAGGAGGACGGCAAACGTTTCTTGGACAACGTCGCCCTTGACGGCCCCATCCCTCACATCGTCTCCGACTTGGAGGGCCCGTTGCACCGGAACATGGCTCGAGGGGCCACTGTGGTGGGGATGTGGCGCCACGACACCTGGGAGTACCCGAAGAAGGCGATCCGCGAGGCTGTCGTCAATGGCCTCGTCCACCGCGACTTGTCTCCCCAGTCGCGAGGGGCGCAGGTGCAGGTGGAGATCTACCCCAGCCGGCTGGTCGTCAGATCGCCTGGAGGCCTCCACGGCCCCGTGACCGTTGAGAGGTTGGGGGAAGGCGTCTTGTCATCGCGCAACGCCGTGCTGCATCGCCTGCTCGAGGACACACCGATCCTCGGGGAGAGCGCCGCCGTGTGCGAGAACCGAGGATCGGGGATCAAGACCATTCTCGGGGAGCTCCGAAGAGAAGGCATGGATCCGCCCAGGTTCGTCGACGATGTCGGCTCGTTCACCGTTGAGTTCTCGAATCGCGCCTTGCTGAGCGACGATGTCGTGTCGTGGATCAACTCTCTCGGTCAGGACAGGTTGACCGACTCGCAGATCATCGGTCTGGCGCTCCTGCGGCGAAGCGGAACCCTGGACAACGCCGGGTACCGCGCCGCGACAGGCGTCGACTCCAGAGTCGCCACAACCGAGCTGGGTGATCTCGTGGATCGCGGGGTCGCCGTCCAGCACGGGGTGAAGCGCTGGACCCACTACTCGTTGACCAACCCAGCAGAAGCTAGATCGGCCCCAACGCGCATCACCGTGGAGGCAAGGCGACGAAAGCCTGCCGATCGGCGGGTCGAGATCCTCGAGGCTCTTGGCGCCGAGACCCTGTCGAGAGCCGACATCGCCAAGAAGACCGGCCTCACAGACCGAAACGTGCGTCACTGGCTCAAGACGCTTCGGGACGAAGGGGAAGTGGAGAGGACAACCGACAAGACCCAAAGCATCGACGCCCGCTATCGCGCCGTCAGGTCCCCCGGCCAGGGCACTCTGTTCGACGAGGCGGCCGACTGACGCCCGACGACCGCGCCCAGCGCCGGCGCGAACGAAGAGCCCTCGGAGGCCCGGTCAGAGTGCCTGGCTTTGCATGATCAGCGCCTCCAGCTTGGGGAGGGTCTTCGTCGGATCGCCTCCCATCCAGTAGGACGCGTGAGTCTTCTTGATCGTCTCGAAGTCGTCGGCGCCGATCAAGGCGACTTCGGTCTCGCGGTCCCACATGTGCTCCCTCTCCACGGCCTCGAAGGCCTCCATCGCTCTCTCGGTCGCGTTCTCGCCCTCGAACCCCCTCGTCTCAACCAGCTTCCTCTGCTTCAGGCTGTAGACGAGTAGGAGATGGACTGTCTGATCGTCTTCCATCGCACACCTCAGTTTCTCGGAACCGTAGAGCCTGCCCCTACTTCTTCGTCGGCTTCGGCTCGAGCGTCCCTATCCACTCAAACGACTTCAGGAACCACAAGCCGAGCTCGTCGCTGTCGCTCAGGAGATCGTCCGGGACGGAGACGTAGCCTCTCATGACGCTCCCATACTGTGTGACCGGGCCGCTGACATAGGTGGAGCGGAACTCGTCGCCCAGCTCGTCTGAGAGGCGGAGCGCCATGGCGCCGTCGGCGCCGAGGAAGCTGTACATGTGCCCGTTGCGCGATGTGTAGGGGTTCTTCGCACCCTTCACGACCTCGCCCGCTCCCTCCACGACGGCGGTGTACAGCTCCAGGGCCCGGGCAGGCCCCCGGTAGTCGGATCCTCCAGGCAAGTCGCTCCTCTCGGGACGGGTGGCCGAACCTAGCAGGCAACGCGGGAGGCCCCAGTCAGCGACGCGCCCGGTACTCCACCGCGGTCCCCGTCACCCGATCCCCAATGCACAAACTGCGGAATGGCGAACCCAGGGCATCAGGAATCCGGTTGCGGGAGGAGGCCGGACTCGCGGAACCAGACGATTGTGCGGCGCAAGGTGTCCTCCACCGGGGTGTACTCCAAGCCAAGCTCGCGGGCGGCACGGCCGCCGTCGCAGCGGCGGCCGTGCACCATCACCCGCGCCGCCTCCCGGCAGATCGGCGCCCGCCTCCCGACCAAGCGGTGGGCGCCCCCGACGATCCCGCCGACAACCTTGAGAAGGCCGGCGCCGACGAAGCGGGGGGTCACGTCCCGGCCCACAACCTCGGACACCATCCTCAGAGCCTCTCTCATGGAGAGAGTCGCCCCGCACAGCAGGTAACGCTCCCCCGGCTCGCCCCGCTCGGCCGCCAACAGATGGCCGCGGGCGCAATCGTCGATGTCGACAACGGAGATGTCGGCGTCGACGGCGAACGGGAGCCTCCCCCTGGCCGCGGCGAGCACCAGCGCTCCCGCTCCCGTGGCCCGGCCCGGCCCCTGCACCGAGGACGGGTTGACCGCGACGACGTCAAGGCCGCCGGGCTGGCCCAACACGACGCGCTCCGCCTCGGCCTTGGAACGCTCGTAGTGGGAGAGGTAGCCGCCCCGGCGCCGAGTCGACTCCGTCGCCGTCCCTCCCCGCTCCTCGCCGATCGTCACGGCCGACGACGTGTGGATCATCCGGGCGACCCCGGCGTCGCGGCAGGCGCTCATCACCACGCGGGACCCCTCGACGTTCACCCGCCGCATGTGCCCGGGGCTCGGCGAGCACATCTCGTTGACGCCCGCGACGTGGAACACCAGCTCGCACCCGTCGACCAGCGACCGGATCGAGTCGTAGTCGAGCACGTCCCCGGCGACGGGCTCGGCGCCTGCCGACGCGAGCCGCTCTCGGCCGACCTGCGACCGGTGGAGGGCGCGGACCTTGGCGCCGCTCTCGACCAGCCGCCCGACCACAGCCGACCCGACCACCCCCGTGCCGCCGGTGACGGCGACCCTCACACCCCCGCCTCACGGGGGGCGGAGCGCACGGCGCCCCAGAACGCCGTCAGGTAGCCCCAGGCCGACCCGATGGCGGCGATCACAGCGATCAACATCAGGTACTGATCGAAGTACCAGGGGCCCCAACGGTCCCCGAACCGCAGGAAGGCGAAGAAGATGGCGGCGAACTGCGTGAAGGTCTTGATCTTTCCCCAGGTCGAGGGGGCGATGAGGCCGCCGCCCTGGGCGACCACGCCTCGCAGGGCCATCACCGCGAACTCCCTGAAGATTATGACGGCGGCGGGCCAGATGGACACCCGGTCCACCGAGAGCAGGGCGAGCAACGCCCCCGTGACCAGGATCTTGTCGGCGGTCGTGTCGAGGAACGCCCCCAGGACGGTGCCCCCGTCGCCTCTGCGCGCCAGCCAGCCGTCCAGCATGTCGGTGAACGCGGCGACGGCGGAGACGACCGCGGCGATGACGAGATGGTGCTTGATCTGATCCGCCCGCGCGAAGATCATGATGGGCACGGTCAGCGCGATCCGCGACAAGGCGAGGGCGTTTGGGGCGGAGACGAGTCCTCCTCGGCTGGGCTCAGCCGATCATACGCGCCGCTCGGCGCCTCAGGCCCAGTCGAGCGACTTCTCGACCGCCTGGCGCCAACGGGCATGAAGCCGATCGGCCTCCGAGCGCGGCATTGTCGGCGCCCAACGGTCCGCCTCCGCCCACATCGACCGGATCTCGTCGAGGCCGGGCCAGAAGCCGACCGCCAAGCCCGCCCCGTACGCCGCCCCCAGGGCCGTGGTCTCGGCGACGGTGGGGAGCACGACATCGACGCCGAGGAGATCCGCCTGGAACCCCATCAGCAGGTTGTTCGCCGTCATGCCGCCGTCCACCTTCAACTCGGTCAACTCGACGCCCGAGTCCCTGGTCATGGCGGCCAGCACGTCGCGGGTTTGGTAGGCGGTGGACTCAAGCGCCGCCCTGGCGATGTGTCCCTTGTCGGAGAATCGGGTGAGCCCGGTCACCACCCCTCGCGCGTCGGGTCGCCAGTAGGGGGCGAAGAGACCCGAGAAGGCAGGGACGAAGTACACGTCGCCGTTGTCCTCGACCGACTCGGCCAGGGCCTCGACTTCCGCGGCGTTTGAGATCAGCCCGATGTTGTCGCGGAGCCACTGCACGAGGGCGCCGGTGACGGCGACCGACCCTTCCAGTGCGTACACGGTCTCCTCCCCCTCGATCCCGTAGGCGACCGTGGTCAGCAGGCCTAAGCCCGACGAGACCGGGGAGGTCCCGGTGTTCATGAGCATGAAGTTGCCCGTGCCGTAGGTGTTCTTCGCCTCACCCTCGCGGAAGCAAGCCTGCCCGAACAGCGCCGCCTGCTGGTCTCCGAGGATCGCCGCGAGCGGCGCCCCCTCCAGCGGGGCCGCACAGGACCCGATGCGACCCACGGACGGCACGATCTCGGGGAGCATCTGCGGGGGCGCCCCGATCTCCGCGCAAAGGTCGGGGTCCCACTCCGTCGCGGCCAGGTCCATGAGCATGGTGCGCGAGGCGTTGGTGACGTCGGTGACGTGGCGACCGCCGTCCACCCCGCCGGTGAGCATCCAGGCAACCCAGGAGTCGACGGTCCCGAACGCCAGGTCGCCGCGGGCGGCGGACGCGTGGAGGTCGTGCTCGTCGAGGAGCCAACGCGCCTTGGGACCCGCGAAGTAGGTGGCCAGAGGCAGCCCGGTGCGGGAGCGGAACCGATCCTGGCCGTCGTCGCCGCCCAAGCGCTCGCACAGGTCGGCGGTCCGGGTGTCCTGCCAGACGACGGCGTTGCCGATCGGCCGCCCGCCGGCCCGCTCCCAGACGACGGTCGTCTCGCGTTGGTTGGCGAGGCCGACCGCCGCGAAGTCGGAGGGGCCGACCCCGGCCTTGGCCATTGCGCCTTCGATCACAGAGACGGTGTTCGACCAGATCTCCATCGGGTCGTGCTCGACCCATCCCGGCCGGGGGAAGATCTGGGTGTGCTCGCGTTGATCGACGGCCGCGACGCGGCCTGTCCTGTCGAACACCATGAACCTGGTTGACGTCGTCCCCTGGTCCAGGGCGCCTACGACCTCAGGCATCCTTCCCCCTCAACGCCGCCCGCTCCTGGGCGCGGTCGGGGTCGACGCGCCACAACTCGGCGACGTCGGCGGCGTCCTCCACGATGACGGCCACCTCGGGACGCTCCTTCCGGGTGAACGGGCGCAACACATGGTCGGCCGGGCTCATCGCGCCCGGCGGCCGGCCGACGCCCACCTTGAGGCGGGAGAAGCCCCTGTCGCCGAGGGCCTTCTCCACGGACCTGACCCCGTTGTGGCCGCCGCTGCCGCCGCCGACCCGGAGCCGGAGGCGGCCGAGGGGGAGATCGATGTCGTCGTGGATCACCAGCATGTCCTCCGGGCCTACCCGGTAGTACGCGAGAGCGGCGCTCACGGCGCCGCCGGATTCGTTCATGAACGTACCAGGGACGAAGTAGAGCGTCCTGTCCTCGCCCACGCCGACCTGGGCCGCCAAGCCGCGGACGCGGGAAGGGGCCCTGCCCAGCTTGCTCCCGGCCCGCCCCACCAAACATTGGATCACCTCGCGCCCGACGTTGTGGCGGTCGCCCGCATGGCCGGCCCCCGGGTTGCCGAGCCCGACCACCACCCGCACCGGGCTACTCGCCCGCTTCTTCTCCCGCCTCGCCCTCAGCCTCGGCGTCCTCATCGGCCTCACCCTCAACAGCCTCCTCGCCCTCCTCAAGCTCCTCGCCTTCGACCAACTCGGGCTCTTCGACGATCTCAGCGGCGGGCACGGTGACCGACATGACCACGGTCTCGGGATCGTCGAGGTAGGCGACGCCCTCCAACTCGGGCATGTCGGCGACCCGCAGCGAACCGCCCACGTCGACCTCCGAGACGTCGAGGGCGATGAAGCTCGGGATCTCGGTGGGCAACGCCTCGATGGAGACGGACGTGCGGGCGGGGCTGAACACGCCGCCCTCGCGGACCCCGACGGGAGCGCCCTCGAACTGGATGACGACGTCGGCGGTCACCTTGCGCGTCAGGTCGACCGTGACGAAGTCGATGTGCCGGTACTCGTCGCGGAAGGGGTGGCGGTCGATGACCCGGGCCATCGTGGTCAGGGTGTCGCCGCCGTCGATCTCAAGGCCGATGACGGCGTTGGCGCCCGCCTCGGTGTGGAGCGCCGTGTGCAGGTCGCGGGCGTCGACGGCGACCGGGGTGGGGTCCACGCCCCGGCCGTAGACGACGGCGGGGACCAAGCCCCTGCGCCGGATGCGGCGAGACTCACGCGAGCCGGGCGCACGGCCGGCTTGGGCGCGCAGACTGATTTGCGACATCTGATTCCTTCGATGCGAGACCCCGATAATGGCGCCCGCCGGCCCCCGCCGCCACGTCGCCCGTCCCCTTCGGCCAGGTCTTCGGTCGCCGGGACTCACAGGTAGCGTGCGGGCATGGAGCTCGCGGTCCACGAGACGCCCAAGGCGACCGCCGAGGCCGTCGCTTCGCTCGTAGCCGAGGCGATAGCCGGCGCCCGGGGCCGACTCACACTCGGCTTCGCCGGGGGATCGACGCCCCGCGCCGCCTACCTGGCGATGCGGGAGCGGGTCGTCGGCTGGGGCAAGGTCGCCGGGTGGCTCTCCGACGAGCGTTGGGTACCGCCCGATCACCCCCGGTCAAACGGCCTGATGGTCGCCGAAGCCCTCATGAGCCACACCGAAGGCGCCCTCATCCGGCCGCCTTGGAGCGAGCGGGGCGAGCCGGCGGTCGCCGCGGCCCGCTACGAGGCCGATGTCCGGTCGATCCTCGACGGGCGGAGACCCGACCTCATCCTGTTGGGGATGGGCGAGGACGGTCATACGGCCTCGTTGTTTCCCGGCGCCTCCGCCCTGAGGGAACGGGAGCGGTGGATAGTCGCCAACGACGTCCCGGGTCAGCCCGAGGCGCGGATCACCGCCACATTCCCCCTGTTGTGGGCCGCCGAGCGGTTGATCGTGCTGACGACGGGCGAAGCCAAGGCGCCCGCGCTTCGCGACTCGCTCGAAGGCGGGACACCCGCCGGGCGGGTCGGCGAGGGCGACGCGCGGGTCGAGTGGCATGTGGACGCCGCGGCCGCCTCCTTGCTCTAGCGGGCCGCCTCCCAGATCGGCGAGTCAGCTAGGGCGGCGACGCGTCGCCCGACAGGGCTGCACTGTCGCACACGGGTCGCTGAGCGTGTGCAGTAGTGCCGATGAGAGCCGCGAAACTGCACACGCATCGCCGAGCGTGTGCAGTAGTGCCGACGAGAGCCGCGAAACTGCACACGCAACGAATCCGGAGCATCAGGAGACCAGTCATGTGAGGGAGATGTCGCGGGCCGGCCTGCGGGGGCCGAACCTGGGGGCGCGGCCCAGCAGGCTGAGCAGGCGGACCACCCTCCCCCGATGCGGGCGGAACGGCTCGAGCAGCTCCACCATCTCCTCGTCGGAGCCGCGATCGCGGCCGGTGAGGTGGTGGACGACCATGTGCTTGATGTGGAAGTCGCCCACCGCGGGCCGGTCGGGGTCGCCGTGGGACACCTCCAACGTCTTGGCCACGGTCCAGGCGCCGACGCCTCTGATCGACCCCAAGACGGCTGCGGCCTCGTCGGAGTCGGCCGCGGCGAGCGCCTCCACCCGCTCGCGGCGGCGCGCCAGTGCCCCGAGCGCGTCGGCGCGCCGCTTCTCCAAGCCCAACTCGTGGAACTCCCAGTAGGGGGCCTCCGCTATCGCAGCCGGGTCGGGAGGGAGTCGCAACCCTGCCGGACCGGGCGCCGGCTCGGAGAACCGCCGGCGGAGGCCGCCGATCGCCCGGCCGGCCTCTTGCGCCGTCACCCTCTGACCGCAAACGGCGATCACCGCGGCGTCGAGCACCAAGCCGGTCCGCCCGAACCGGGCCCCCGGGTTGCGGCGGTGGAGCGCGGCGACGATCTCGTTGCCCGTGGAGAACGCGGACGGGTCGTCCTCCAGCCCGGCGATCTCGCCGAGACGCTCGAGGAGCTGAGGGGCGCCGTCGCCCCAGGCCTCGCCGATCAGGTCCTCCCGCGTGCGGCGAACCCTGAGCGACCCTGGGCCGTCCCCCGTCCGGGCCGTCAGCCACCAGCCGTCGTCGGCGAAACGGCCGTGCAATGGGCTGAGCGTCCGGCGCAGATCCAACGGCCCCTCAATCGGGAGAGTGAGGCTCTCCGCGGGCCCTTCCCGATCGGCCATACGCGAGACGAGACTCGTCACGCGACGGGGCGCGCCGCCCCGTCGACGACCATCTCATCGACCACGCCGACGACCACCGCTCGCACGGCGCCCCGGTCGAGGCCGAGAATCTGACGCGCCGAACCGCCCTCGTCGAGGATCAACACGGTGTCGCCGACGCCGGCGTCGACGGTGTCCACGGCGATCACATACCCGACCGGCCGCCCGTCGAGATCCTCGATGTCGCAGAGAAGGCGCCGTCGCCCCTCCAGCAACGGGATCTGGACCGTCGACACAACAGTGCCCGCCACCCTGCCCACCTTCACGGCCCCTCCCCTCCCGTGGGCGGATCGTCCGCCAAGAACACCTCATCGACTATCCCGCACACGGCGTGGTCGACCGGGACGAACGGCTCGGGAAGCGCCTCGGCCGCCTCACGGGCGCCGACGTAGTAGACCAACTCGCCCGGGCCCGCCATGTGAGTCGCGTCGGCGGCCACAACGGTCCCGCCGTCGGGCCGCCGGTGTTTGTCGAGCGGCTGGATGACCAGGAAGCGGACCCCCTCCAGCCCGGCGACCTTCTCGGCGGTCACCACGGCGCCCAAGACCCGGGCGAGCCGCATGTCAGCCCGGCCCCTCGCCGCGGGTCTCCACCCGTCGCATGAAGCGGAGCTGGGCGCCCAGGTTCTCGGCCATCTCCTCGTGAAGCTGGGCGATGACGTCGGCGCGGACCAGAGCGCCGTGTGAGCCGGCCCGCTCCCCGGCCGCCTCGACCGCCGCCTCCACCTCGGCGACGACCCCGGAGAAGAGCGCGTAACCCTTGCCTCCGAGCCCGTCGGAGAGCTGAACCGAGGACACCGTGACGTCGGCCGCCTTGACCCCGGCGTCGGCGGCGTCGATGACCGCCGCCGCGGTCGTCGTCTCGACGATCCCCAAGGCCTCCTCCCGCAGCGACGCGCCCGGCCGCCCCCCGACGACGGCGCCGGTCACGTCGGGGTGGATGTCGGGGAGGAACACCGCGTCGATCAGGTGGCCCCCACCCACGGACGAGCCGACCTCCAAGGCGATCTCGACGCTGGCCGTGTCGCCGCTCACCAGCGTCAGGTACTTGCCGGGGTGCACGGTGCCGGCGAAGATCGAGCCGAGGGGCGACGACTTGACCATGGCGTCGCCGGCAGCGATCCCGGCGGCGATCGAGTCGAACTCGAGGAGGGCGACGGCGGGGTCAGACAATGCGCAACGCCCCCACCACGCTCACCCGGCGGGCCCGGCTGAAGCTCCTGGGCCTGGTGAGCCCCTCCCCGGTCGGGCTTGCGATCGAAAATGAGGCGAACCCCTCTCCCCCCTCGCCGAGGCCGCTGAAGTTCGGGCCGTTGGCCACGAAGATTGAGCAGTTCATCGCCCTGGCCATCGCCGTGATCGTGTCCACGTTGGTGCTGTGGATCGACGCGGTGTGGCGCCGGCCGCGCTCCGACCTGACCGCCAAGTCGATGGCGTCGCCGACGTCGCGGGCGCGCACCACCGGCATCACCGGCATCATCTGCTCGGTCCAGACCAGGTTGTGCTCGCGGGAGACCTCGGCGATCGCCAGCCGAACACCGCGATCGACGGCCACCCCGATCTCGGAGAGGATTCTCTGTGCGCTCTTGCCGATCAGGTCGGGGTTGACCGTGCCTGCCCTGTTGGGCGGGCCCGCCTCCTCGAAGATCACCCGCTCCAAGCGCTTCAGCTCATGCTCCTTGAGCCGGTAGGCCCCGGCGGCCGTCATCGCCCGCATGAGGCGGTCGGCCGCTGAGTCGACGACGATCGTCGTCTTCTCGTCGACACAGACCACGTTGTTGTCGAACGACGCCCCCCGGACGATGTCACGGCCCGCCGCCGCCATGTCGGCCGTCTGGTCGACGACCGCGGGCGGGTTGCCGGGGCCGGCGGCGATCACTTTCTTGCCGGTCCCCATGGCCTCCTTGACCACGCCGGGCCCGCCGGTGACGAGGATCAACCCGATGTCGGGGTGAGCCATGACCTCCCGCGCCGACTCAACGGTCGGGTCGGGGACGGCCGTGATGAGGTCGGCGGGCCCCCCGGCGACTACAACGGCCCGGTTGAGGAGCTTCACGTTCTCCACCGACACCCGGGCGGCGGCGGGGTGGACGTTGAAGACGACCGCGTTGCCCGCCGAGACCATGGCGATCGCGTTGTTGATGATCGTGGAAGTCGGGTTGGTGGTCGGGGTTATCGAGCCGATCACGCCGTAGGGGGCGTACTCGGTGATCATCATCCCGGAGTCGCCGGTCACCGCCTGAGGCTCAAGGTCCTCCGGGCCGGGCGTCTTCACGGCGACCAGCCTGTTCTTGACCGCTTTGTCCTCGGCGCGGCCGATGCCCGTCTCCTCGGCCGCCATGTAGGCGAGGCGCTCCCCCTCCCGAGCCATCGCCGCCCGCATCCCCTCAACCATCGCCTCACGCGCCCCCAGCCCCATCTCGCCCGCCACGACGGAGGCGGCTTTGGCCGCGGCGACCGCCCGGCCGACATCGGCGTGGATACCGTCCCCCAGCTCCGCCTCGGGCCCGGCGAGATCTTCGCCGGCGCGCAGGGCCCGCCCGACGCGCTCGGCCGGCTCGGCGGCAGCAACCCGCCCCTTGACCCGCTCGATGATCGCCCGGATCTCCGACTCGCTGAGTCCCGCCTTACCCGGCACGCGCCTCGGAGCCCTTGTGGTACTTGACCTCGCCGCCCACGTCCCACGAGTCGACGATCGCCATGATCACCGCGTCGCAGGGCCGGTCCCGAGTCAACTCGGTCTGACGGGCCGAGCTGCCCGACGCGTAGAGAACGACCTCGCCCTCGCCCGCGCCGACCGCGTCGACCGCCACGACATAGGCCCCGGTTTCCCGGTTCGACTCGTCGACCTGTTTCACCACGAGGAGCTTCATGCCCGACAGCAGGGCTTCCTTCCGGCTGGCGACCAGGGCTCCCGCCACCCTGCCAAGCTGCATCGGCTCTCCTGTCCTCCCCGGGCCCGCCTCAGCCGAGGCCTTCCTCGGCGGGCTCTTGACGACCAAGGGGCAGCGTGAGGTCCACGTTGACGTGCGGACGCGCGATGACGTGGACGGCGACGACTTCGCCGACCTTCTCAGCGCCGCGGACGCCTGCGTCGACGGCGGCTTTCACGGCCGCCACGTCGCCGCGGACGACGGCGGTGACATATCCGCCCCCGGTCTTCTCCATGCTCACCAGCTCGACCTTGGCCGCTTTGACCATGGCGTCCGCCGCCTCCACCATCGCGGGGAAGCTGCGAGCTTCTATCATTCCCAGAGCTTCAGCCATCGAAGCTCCTCCTTCCGTAATCAGGGCTCTCTTCCAGTCAAGCCTTCCAATGCCGCCACGGCGGCCTGCCACCCGACGTCGATGTCCCGCTCCTCGCCTCCGAGGTAGACGCGGCCCATCGAGCCGAAACTGCGAACCTCCAAGATGTTGATCTCGGCGGCCTTCTCGGCCTCGTTCGCCGCCAGTGAGGCGTAAGCCGCAGGCTCGCACTCAAGAACGTAGAGGGTCTGACCCCCGATGATCATCTCGCCGTGACGCGTCCGGTTGATGAGCTGAGCGTGATGGTCGGTGACCCGCCGGATGATCTGGGAGCTGAGAATACGAGGCTTGACCCGGTCGCTCTCGTCGAGCCCGATCGCGTCGAGGACGGCGGCCCCGGCGGCGCGCGTCTCGGCCTGGTCCTCCGAGTGGACCTCAAGCACCCCGTAGTAACGCTCGATGATCTGGAGCCCCGGGGTGACCGAGGTCGACTTGAGGGCGATGTCGGTGAGGCGGTTGATCTCGATGCCCGGGGCGACCTCCACCCAGAGCGAGGCGTCGCCGGCGAGCGGCAGGAAACCCTGGGCGACCGTGCCCAGGAACGCCGCGTGCTGGGGCTGGAGGCTGTCCAGGAAGGCGTAAGACCTGAGTTCAACCCCCTTCGTCATCGTCGTCTCCTCCTCCCACTATCCGGACGCCTGCCGAGGCGCCGATCCGGTCGGCGCCCGCCGCTATCAGGTCCTCGGCGTCGCCTGCGGTCTTGACCCCGCCCGACGCCTTGACGCCCATGTCGGGCCCGACCGTCTCCCTCATCAGGGCGACGTCGTACACCGTGGCGCCCCCGTGACCGAAGCCGGTCGAGGTCTTGACGAAATCCGCCTTGGCCCGCTTGGCGAGAGACGAGGCGACCACCTTCTCCTCGTCTGTGAGGAGACCCGTCTCGAGGATCACCTTGCACACCGCTCCGGTCTCCCGGGCCGCGTCGACCACCTTGGCGATGTCGTTGTACACGGCGTCTGTCCGCCCCGACTTGAGGGCGCCGATGTTGATGACCATGTCGATCTCGCGGGCGCCGTCGCGTAGGGCCTTCCGGGCCTCCATGGCCTTGATCTCGGTGGTGGCGGCGCCGAGAGGGAAACCGATCACGGTGCACACCGGCACACCGGCGCCGCGCAGGGCCTCGGCGGCCCTCCTCACCCACGTCGGGTTGACGCAGACGGACGCGAAGCCGTGTCGCGCCGCCTCGGCGCAGAGCCGGTCGATGTCGTCGGCGGTGGCGTCGGGAGCGAGCTTGGTGTGATCGATGTAGGCGGCGAGGTCGAGGGGGACGTCGGCCGGCTCGCCGTGGAAGGCGACGCGATCGGCGCCGTTGGCGACCACTTGGCGCACCTTGTCGCCGGTTCGGGCCATGTCGAACCGGAGGGCTTGGAGCACCTCGCGGGTGACGGTCTCGACCAGGGCTTGCCGGTTCACGGCCCGCCGCCCGATGCGGGGCGCCGTCGGTCGAGGGCGTCGATCTTGGCCACCCTTCGGGCGTGCCTCCCGCCTGCCCACTCCGAGCCGAGCCACTCCTGGACGATCTGCCAGGCGAGCCCTTCGCCGATGAGGCCCGCCCCGAGGGTCAAGACGTTGGCGTGGTTGTGCCGACGGGCGTTGCGCGCAGACGACAGGTCGTAGCAGAGGGACGCTCTGGCGCCTGCCGCCTTGTTCGCCGCGATGGAGGCGCCGACGCCGGCGCCGTCGATCATGATGCCCAGGTCGCACTCGCCGCTCCCGACCTTCGACGCCACGGCGTAGGCGAAGTCGGGGTAGTCGACCGGCTCTTGCGAGTCCGTCCCGCAGTCGACCACCCGCCATCCCGCCTCTCTCAGCTTGAAGGCGATGCGCTCCTTGAGCGGGTAGCCGGCGTGGTCCGCCCCCATCGCGACGGTCTCCGCGCCCCCGGGCGAACCCGCGCCCTCTGCGGAGATCTCCTCTCCCCCGGTCGCGCCGTCGCCCTCATCTGTGATCAAACCGTCGGCTTCGCGGGTCACGGCATCAACGATCTCAGCCACCAACGACCGAACCTCCTCTTCGGAAGGCAGTCCCTCGCTCGTCGATTGTCTCATGGTCGCCTGCGGCCTCCTGGATGGGCCAGCTTAGGTGCGCGGCCGTATGATCGGGGCATGGCCGACAGCGACATCGAAGACTCCGCGTTCGCCTGGGAGGCCGAGGCCGTGCGCTCACACCGCTCGCGCTCGGCGCCGCCCCCGGACCGGGGAGGCGACGACGCGGCGGGTCCCGCCGCGGGGACCGACTGGGTGACGCTTCGACAGGCAGGCGCGGCCACTGGGATCCCCGTTCCAACGCTGCGCAAGTGGGCCCGCCGCAACAGCGTCCCCAGCTACCTGGCGCCGACCGGAGGCGGGACGCAACTGCGCATGGTGTCGCTGCGGGCCGTCCGGCGGAGAGGCGCCGCGTTGGGCCGGGAGGGAGCGGCGCCTCTCCGCCGGACGGCCCGCAGCGACACCATGCGC
>Ga0209788_1000030_pt1 | contig 48345 bp, 44 predicted proteins | sample WorMetLIZISLAND1_2_FD_187415 | JGI IMG/M metagenome (GOLD analysis project Ga0209788, IMG submission 187415) | Marine gutless worms symbiont microbial communities from Max Planck institute for Marine Microbiology, Germany - Olavius clavatus LIZARD... ...
CCAAAGTCAGGGCCCGCGGCTACGGGACCACCAGGCACCTGATTACCATCCTCTACCTTGTGGCGGGTAAGTTGACCCGGCTGCCGACTTCTCCGTTCGTCGTCAAGTCGGGGCTTCCCATCACGACCTGAGTCAGATCGCTATGACCCGCTACCCACACCAAACGCAAGAGAGCCACAAAAATTCAAGGTGCCCCTTACTATGTGGGGATCCTGTGCTAACCCGAACCTCGAAACCAAGACCCGATGTCCCTTGTCCGTGTCCTCGCTGCTCTCGTTCTTTCGGTCCTATTGCTCGGTGCTTGCGGTGAGCCACGCCACCGACCATTAGCCTCTACCGTGAGGTCCGGGACGGAGATCTGGACCAGATCAAACGCCATGTCCACTGGGGTACGGACATCGATCAGGCCGGTTCGCGAGGTGAGTGGTCCCTCCATGCGGCGGCTCGGCGGGGACGTCTCATCGTCGCCCGCGAGCTGCTGAAGAATGGCGCGGATCCGAACGCGACCAATCGGGCGGGGGAGACTTCGCTACGAATCGCCTTGACCGAGGGCAAGACCTGGCCGATAGGCTCCTCGTGGCGGGCGCGACGGATGATCGGCAGGTGCTCTTGTTCGCTCTGGTCCGGGCCGGTGTGGATGATCGGGACTCCCTGGCGTTCTTGGCCGAACGTGGCGCTTCCGTCACGGCCGAGGATTGGTCCGGTGCTACCCCTCTGCATATCGCCGTCAGCGATGGGCGGCGCTTGTTGACCAAGCATTTGATCGATCTCGGCGCGGATATGGATGTCTCGGATGCCACTGGCAGGACACCCCTCGACATAGCGATCGAGAACGGTGATCGGCCTATCATCGACCTGCTCGAACGCTTCGGTGCCCGGACAAATCCACAAGTTCCACGCGATGAGGCCCGATTCGAGAACAGGGCACCTTGAGGGGACCTTGAAAAAGCCCTTTCCTGGGATTTTTCCAGCCTCGGTACGAAGGCTCGGTTTTCGTTTTGCGTCCGGCTCTCGAGCACTTACATGCTCGAGAGCCGGCCTGCTCCGCACGGGCACCTTTCGATGGGGTCAGCGCACGATCACCAAGTATCGAGTACCACCGATTTTCAAAGTGCCCTCGAGAGATTCGAGGTCTTCGACAAAATGAGCGGGAGGATGGTCCGGTGGCGAAAAGGGTAGACGAACTTACGATCAGCTACAGCGAGGATGGCACCGAGTTCGTTCGGGAGCTCGACAAGGTGATCTTGTCCCGGGGTGCTTGGGCCACGATACTCTTCCGTTACCAAGACTGGGATCGTACCAAGGAGACCTACGGCCCGGAGAAGTACAGTATCCGCCGTTATCAAAAGCGCAGTGGCGAATTCCGCCAGCAGTCCAAATTCAACATCTCCAGCAAGGCCCAGGCGCAGGCATTGATCGACGCCCTTCGGAAATGGCTTGATGAGGCCTGACCCGATGCCGCTTATAGGCGCTCTGAAAAAATCGTTGGTGCGGCTCTTTTGAAACGACGCGGAAAAACCTGGAAACAAAGGCTTAGCCGAGGTTTTCCTATCTCACGCAACGGCGCTACGACGCTCCGGGTCGACTCTTTTTGAATACATTTGCGTTCATTGGCGTTTATTTGCAGCTGAATTTTCTCCCCGCAGCCTTTACTCGGTATTTTCCGATAGGCACAGCCTGCCGCCTAGGCAATCCCCGCCGGTACGGTCAACTTGGCCACGGAGCTTTTCGAATCCCCGGGGCGGCGTGGATCGCTACATCTCAGAGCGAGATGGTGTGATATGGATGGTGCGCAAGCTCCATAAAGTGTCCGAAAAACTAGCCTTGACGCTCGAATTTTCGACGCCCGGTGTCGTTTCAAAAGAGAACCCACCCCACCGGTAGGCGGCACGCTGTCACGCAGCAAACAAGTGGCAAGTGGCAAGATAGAGAGGCCGCGGGGAACCGAGACCTTTCAGACACTGGTGTGAAGGTTAGGCATCTCGGCCTTACACTCAGTGAGGCCGCTTGACGTGGACGAATGAATGCCATTGTAAAACAGTTTGTTACGAGATGTTTGAGAGAGCCGCACCCAAATTCGTTGGTGCTCGATAGAGAGTAATGCCGCGATTGCGCTATCGAGGGACAAAGGGTGAAGACGCCCAGCCGGTTTTAACGAGCGTGTAGCTGCTTGAAAACCGGAACGGCCCCGGTGCCGAATGACCCCGCATGGGAGTTGGGGTACAATTTATACTTTTCCCCGGTCGGTAATCACTGCCCATGAGTGTGCTCGAAGAGCAACTATCCCAACGCCGCACCTTCGCCATCATTTCCCACCCGGACGCAGGTAAGACGACCCTGACGGAGAAGTTGCTGCTATTCGGCGGCGCTATCCAATTGGCGGGTACCGTCAAGGGTCGCAAGGCCGCGCGTCACGCGACTTCCGACTGGATGGAGCTGGAGAAGCAGCGTGGCATCTCAGTGACCTCCTCGGTCATGCAGTTCCTCTATGCCGGGGCCATCGTCAATCTGCTGGATACCCCGGGACACGAGGATTTCTCCGAAGATACCTACCGCACCCTCACCGCCGTGGACTCCGCCCTGATGGTCATCGATGTGGCCAAGGGTGTGGAGGAGCGAACCATCAAGCTCATGGAGGTGTGCCGGCTACGGGATACCCCGATCCTCACCTTTGTCAATAAGCTGGATCGGGAGGGACGGGATGCCCTCGATATCCTGGACGAGATCGAGCAGGTGCTCAAGATTCGGTGCGCGCCCGTGACTTGGCCCATCGGGATCGGCAAGCGGTTCCTGGGGGTCTATGACCTACGCACGGATCGGACCCATCTGTTCAGTGCCCGCCACGGCGGTAAGATCGCCACCGGCGAGGTTATCGCGGGGATCCATCATCCGCGTATGGATGAGCTGTTGGGCAACCAGGCCACGGAGCTGCGTGAGGAGATGGAGCTGGTGCGGGGCGCTAGCCATCCGCTGGATCGGGAGGCCTATCGCGCCGGTCGCCAGACCCCCGTCTTTTTCGGCTCGGCCATCAATAATTTCGGGGTCGAGGAGCTACTCGATGCCTTCGTCGAGTGCGCGCCGCCGCCAAGGCCCAGAACGACCCGGCGGCGGGAGGTCGCGCCTTCCGAGGAGCCGTTCACGGGCTTCGTGTTCAAGATCCAAGCCAATATGGACCCGGCCCATCGTGACCGCATCGCCTTCCTGCGGGTCTGTTCCGGCCGCTATAAGAAAGGGATGAGGATTTACCACAGGCGCACCGGCAAGTGGCTTCAGGTGGCCAATGCCATCACCTTTCAAGCGGACCAGCGCCGCCACGTGGAGGTGGCTTGGCCGGGGGACATCATCGGTCTGCATAACCACGGGACCATCCGGATCGGGGATACCTTTACCGAAGGAGAAGACCTGAAGTACGAGGGTCTTCCTTATTTTGCTCCGGAGCTGTTCCGCCGTTTGGTGCTTAAGGACCCCCTGCGCATGAAGGCTCTGAACAAGGGGGTACTCCAGCTCAGCGAAGAGGGTGCCCTCCAGGTATTCCGACTGCTCAAGAACAAGGATATGATCCTAGGGGCCGTGGGCGTGCTTCAATTCGACGTGGCCGCCTATCGGCTCAAGGACGAGTATGGAGTGGAGGCGGCGGTAGAGCCGATGACCATATATACCGCCCGCTGGGTCGCATGCGCGGGCAGCACCCTGCTCGCCCGATTTCGGGACAAGGCTTACGAAAACTTGGCCGAAGACGGGGATGGGCGGCTCGTCTACCTAGCCCCGACCCGGGTCAATCTGAGTCTCACCGAGGAACGCTGGCCGGACATTCGGTTTTTGGCGACCCGTGAGCTGTGAATTCCGATCCCATAGGGGGGAGAGAGGATGGAAACCCAGGCGGTTGCCGCGCTGATACGCGACGGGATACCCGGTGCACGGGTCGAAAGGTGAACTGTGTCCACCGATACTATACCTGACCAGTGGGCATAGCCCACCCCACGGACAAGGATATATTAAAATCAGTAGGTTGGTTATTAGATAGCCTCTTAGAAAGTCCCGCCGTTATATCCGAACAGATGCCGCGGCGGGGACGCGAACTCGATGTAGACCCTTGCCGGGGCGATGCCGAAGCGGGCTTCCAGGAAATTGCATAGGGCTTCGGAAAGCTCGGGGGTGCGCGCCTCCGGCAAGCCCAGGCTCTTAAGCTCCAGATAGGCCAGGGGTGCGGCATCTCCGGCGAACAGCATATCCTGATTGTGCCTTAGGATAACCATGACGTAGCTCTCCGGCTTACCGAGGATATCCGCGATCATCACGGAGGCGTCCTCGAGAATTTTCCGGTGGTCAGCGGCGGCTGGTGTGACGTTGGTGTGAATAATCAGGGTCGGCATGATGTGATCTCTCTTGGGTCAGGGTACGAAGAGTCGAGTCGGGGAGCCTTCTCGATGTCCCCCTACGGGGTAGTTTGAAAAATTCGATGGTGCTCGATGCGTGGTGGTTTTGCGATTGTCCCATCTTCGGTGGACACTCGATACGGGGTGATCGCGCGACAAGCCCATCAAAGAATGAAGGTTTGGGAGGCGAAAACACTCCCATCTGCGAACCTATACCCATCGCACATGGGTTTTGCGAAGGGTGTAGCGCTTTTGAAACGATACCGGGCATCCAAAATCCGAGAATCGAGGCCGGTTTTTCGGACATCTTGTGGGGCTTGCGCATCGTCCCTATCAGGCCGCCTCGCTCTGAAACCTAGCGGTCCACGCCGCCCCGTGGATTCGAAAAGCTCCGTGGCTAGGTTGACCGCACCGGCGGGGATTGCCTAGGGGGCGGGCTGTGCCCATCGGAAAATATCGAGTAAAGGCTGCGGGGAGAAAATTCAGCCGCAAATAAACGCCAATGAACGCAAATCTATTCAAGAAAAGTCGACGAGGATGAACCCACCTCTCAGCGTGTTCTCGGGTGTACATTTGAAGTCGGCAAAGTCTTAGGTCCTGGGTTTTCGGAGGCCGTGTACGAGAAGGCTTTGTACGTCGGGCTGGCCGAGCGCGGACCTCAGCCGAGTATTATTCGGCCCATTTGCGTTCATTGGCGGCAAAAAAGAAAATATCGAGTAAGCGCAAGGGTAGGTACAGCCCACCCACCTTCTGGTCGGCTGAGCCTTTGTTTCCAGGTTTCTCCGCGTCGTCCCAAAAGAACCGCACCCTTTTGCGAAAAACAAGGGGCCTTTATCGTGTCCGAGAGCTAGGCGCGAATAGCCAGCCTCCTATGGCAACGAGTCGCAACACCTCTATCGGGTGCGAAAGACGGGCACATCGCGGCGAAAAATCCATGTGTGGCGGGTATATAGCCCGAGGGGCTCGATGAACGACTTCGAAGCTTTGACGGATTGGGTCCACCCTCGACATCTGGCGGCTTCCCAAGCCGAGACCTATCGCGCGGATTTTGCCGGCAACCCGGTGCGGATGCTGCACCTGACCGATTTTCTCAAGGAAGATGTGACCGCGAGTCTGGGGCGATTTTTAGGCCGAGAAGCCAACTATCGAAAGGTTTATCGTCTGTATCCTACTTCTCGGTATCGGCTGAATTCATCGGCCTGGGTATCGAAGGACATCTGGCGGATGGTCGATGAAGACGACGCTTTTATAGCCTCCAATTACTGATCGGCCCCGATACCCGTTTTCGTCTTAGCCCCAATCTCTGGACCTTCTTGAACTTCTGCCGGACACTGTTCACCCCGGCATTCAAGGAATTCATCCACGGGATTACCGGATTTCCGATCGGGTACCTGGACCGGAACGAGGTGCATAGAATGCGCGTCGGTGATGTCGTCAAGCCCCATAGCGATCGGGCTAAGGGGCGTCGTTGTCTGGCATTCGTGCTGTATCTCGCACCGACTTGGAAGGTTGATTACGGCGGTGCCTTTTGCATCATCGGAGAAGACGACCGGCACCTCGAAATCGAGGCCATGTTCAACAACATCGTGGTGTTCGATTTGGATCAGTCATAAAAAACGTTATTGTCGCCGATATCCGACACTCAGCGGGGGACTAGGCCCGTTTGACGTTGAGCGGTTGGTTCCTCAGCCCGGGATCGACGGTGCCTGATCGAGTTGGGTGACGGCACGGATCCGACGTCGGCTCGGCCGGCTTCCGGTCCGCACGGTAGAAGCGGTATTCCAGCGTTTTTTCCCTAGAAAACTCAAGAAGAATAGAAGCGAAAATCACATTTTCGTTTAAGTACTCCACCGATTCGTGAAAGGCAAATTCATCACTCTGGAGGGTATCGAAGGGGCCGGCAAGACGACCCAGCTGGCCGTTATCCGCAGCTATCTGGAGGACCGGGGTATCGCCGTCCTCACCACGCGGGAGCCTGGCGGGTCGCCCGTCGGCGAGCGTATTCGCAGCCTGCTGCTCGACCCTACCGGGGGGGGCCTAGCGGCCGATACCGAGGTGCTGCTCCTCTTCGCCGCCCGTGCCGAGCACCTCGTGCATCGGATCCGGCCGGCCCTGGAGCAGGGTACCTGGGTGTTGTGCGACCGCTTTACGGATGCCACCTACGCCTATCAGGGCGGTGGTCGTGGAGTCGACCCGCAACGCATCGCGCTACTCGAGGATTATGTCCAGGGCCCCATGCGTCCCGATCTCACCTTCCTGTTCGACCTGCCGGCGGCAGTGGGGTGTGCCCGTGCCGGTAGGCGCTCGGCACCGGATCGCTTCGAGTCCGAGACCGAAGGCTTCTTCGCCGACGTTCGCGCCCGCTACTTGGCACTCGCCGACTCCCATCCGCAACGGATCCGCCGAATCGACGCCAATGCACCGGTGGTGCAGGTATCGGCCCAGGTTTACAGGCAGATCGCGGCCTTTGTCGAGGCTATGGACCCATGAACCTACCCCCCGAGATCATAACTCCTTTGCCTTGGCATGAGGCCTGTTGGCAGACCCTCCGGCAGGCGCGTGCGGCAGGGCGTCTACCCCATGCACTATTGGTCACGGGTCCCCTGGGTGTGGGCAAGCGTCGCTTGGTCCGATCGCTGGCCGGCTCTCTGCTGTGCGCTCGATGCGACGCCAGCGGCTTGGTCTGCGGGCACTGCCGCGAATGCGAGCTGTTCGCCGCCGGCACCCACCCGGACTACCTGGAGATCGGCCCGGACCCGGAGAGCAAGTCGGACGAGATCAAAGTAGACGCCATTCGTCGCCTGAGCGCATCCGACGCCTTGACCGCGCACCGGGGAGGATACAAGGTCATCGTCTTGGACCCGGCACAGAACATGAATCCCAATGCGGCTAACAGCCTCCTGAAGACCCTGGAAGAGCCGTCGCCCGGCACCCTCCTGTGCCTGATTTGCGAGCAGCCGGGATGCCTCCCCGCCACCATCCGCAGCCGTTGTCAGGAGCTGCGAGTCCCACTCCCCGCCACGCCGCAGGCGTTGGAGTGGTTGCGCCATCACACCGGCTCCGAGGACGCGGAAACCCTGCTGCGCCTAGCCTATGGCGCCCCCTTGCGGGCACTCGCGTTGTTGGAGGAGGATCGATTGCCGCGACGGATGCGGATCTGTACCGGCTACATCGAGGTGGCCCAAGGCCGCCGGGACCCGATCGCGGAGGCCGCGGTCTGGAACGAGCAGGAGCCGGCGGTGCTCTTGGACTGGTTGATCGGCTGGGTCGGCGATCTGTTGCGGCTGGCCAGTGGTCACCCTACACCCTCGCTCATCAACCGGGACCAACAGGAGGAGCTGCGCCGAATGGCCGCGCGGATCGAGCCGCGGGCCGGTCACCGCTACCTGATGCAGCTGATCGAGGCCCGCGCGGAAGGACAGGGCGCGGTCAATAGACTGCTCTGGTGCGAGTCTCTGGTGATGCAATGGGCACAATTGTTCCAGCCTTACCGACCGATCCTCCGAAACCCGGCGAGTGCCCACCATGGACCCTGAAGTACACGACAAGCAACAGCGTATCCTCAATCGTGTGATCGAGGACCAATCCGCGCTCTACGCGGCCTTCATGCCTTTTTTCGAGTACCCACGGACAGGTGCTGTCGCCTCGGCGACGAGGTCTTCCTGCTGTTGCGGTTCATGGCCGAGCCCGAACCGATTCCCATCGTCGGAAAAGTCGTCTGGTCGACCCCCGCGGGTGCGGAGGGCAACCCGGTGATCGGTGTCGGCATCCAATTCGGCGATCAGGACCAGGGCACCACACGCCGCAAGATCGAGGGCTACCTAGCCGACATGTCCGCAACGGACCATCCTACCCATACCCTATGAGCCTCAACATGCTGGTTGATTCTCATTGTCATCTCGACCGGGTCGATTTGAAGCCCTACGGCGGGGCCTTCGACTGCCTCATGGAGGAGACCCGGACCGCCGAGGTCACCCAGATGCTCTGTGTCTCCATCGATCTGGAAGGCTATCCGCGGATGCGGGAGCTGGTGGCACCCTATCCCCAGGTATCGGTTTCGGTGGGGGTCCACCCCGGTGCCCGAGGCGGGCAAGAGCCGACGCCCGACGAATTGGTCGCGCTGGCCCAAGACGAACGTACGGTAGCCATCGGCGAGACCGGTTTGGACTACTACCGGAGCCGGGGTGACCTCGGCTGGCAGCACCAGCGGTTTCGCAATCACATCGCGGCCGCTAGGTCATGCGGTAAGCCCTTGATCATCCATACCCGGGAGGCGCGGGAAGACACACTGAGGATCCTAAAGGAAGAGGGTGCCCGTGAAGTTGGCGGTGTGCTGCACTGCTTTACGGAGACCTGGAAGATGGCCAAGGTGGCGCTGGATCTGGGTTTTCATATCTCCTTCTCTGGCATCCTCACCTTCAAGACCGCGGACGAACTGCGGGCGGTGGCGGCGCAGGTACCCCCGGACCGTCTTCTGATCGAGACCGACAGCCCCTACCTAGCCCCCGTACCCCACCGGGGCAAGCCAAATGAGCCCAAATTCGTCGCGGCCGTGGCGCAATGCCTTGCCGAGCTGCGGGGGATGACCGCCGACGAGCTCGCCGCCCTCACCCACGACAACTTCTTCCGCCTGTTTCCGGATGCGGCACTGAGCTGAAGATCTCCAAGAAATATTAGAAGAAATGTATAACATCAAGTTATAAATGGAATTTTATCCTAAAAATTCCATTAAGAGCCACACTCCCTGCGTCCAAAATCCGAGCGTCGAAGCCGGTTTATCGGATACCTTGTGGAACTTGCGCACCGTCCCGATTACGCCGCTTCGCTCTGAGACCAAGCAATCTACGCCGCCCTGTGGATTTGAAAAGCTCCGTGGCCAAGTTGGCCGCACTGGCGGGGATTGCCTAGGGGTGGCTGCGGCCTACCGGAAAATATCGAGTAAAGGCTACGGGGAGAAAATTCAGCCGCAAATAAACGCCAATGAACGCAAATCTATTCAAGAAACAGTCGACGAGGATGCCCCCACCTCTCGGCATGTTATCGGATGTACATTTGAAGTCAGCAAAGTCTTAGAAACTGCCTTTTTAGACGGTCTCTATCTGGTTAAAACCTTTAAAAACATAGATTTAATCTTTATTAAGTCATCTGTTGCAAGAGGGTTTCTAGACAGCCTCGGAGGAGCACAGGAAAGCGAGGGAGCGTAAGCGACGAGCGGAGTGCGACGACCCCCGCGTAAGCGTAGGGCCGAGCGTTTCGTCGGAGTGCGGCGCGTCATTGCGGGAGTCCTGGTGTCGCGCGGAGTGCGCGCCGGGACGGACGCAGGACGAACGCGGGCCACCGAAGGCCATGGCCGTCGCCTAATTTTGTGCACTCGACATCGGACGGACCCCATTTCGGGTTTCGCGAACAATGGCGACGCTCCGGTTAGGTCCTAGGGGGTGTTCTCAATTGGATGTAACACCATAATTTTAAATGGTAATCAGGATTTCTCGTTGTATCCGACGGATGAGGTGAGCAATTTTTAATGTCCAGAAAAACATACGGTTAAGCCCAACCCAGTTATTGATTGAGAACACCCCCTAGGTTTTTGGAGTCCGTGTACGAGAAGGCTTTGTGCGTCGGGCTGACCGAATGCGGACCTTAGCCAAGTATTTTTCAGCTCATTTGCGTTCATTTGCGGCAAAAAAGAAGATATCGAGTAAGCGCAAGGGTAGGCACAGCCCACCCTCCGGTCGGTTGAGCCTTTGTCTCCGGGTTTCTCCGCGTCGTTCCAAAAGAGCCGCGCCCTAAGAGATTAGGGGAGAAGGGGATCGAGAGAAGATCTCCAGGTTGTGCACCACCGAATTCTTCAAGCTGTCCTAAAGAAAAGCATCCGGGAGGATGACGGACAATGGCTTGGCAAGCCGCTTGCGGCATTCTAGTCCTACTCGGTCTGGCCTGGGCCGGTAGCGAGAGCTGTAGCTCCGTGGCTTGGCGGCTGGTGATCGTCGGCATCCTGCTCCAGTTCGTCCTGGCCGCTGCGCTGCTACGCTTCGAGCCTCTGGAGCATGCCTTCGAGGCGTTGAACAAGGCCATGCCGGTGTTACAGGCGGCGATCCGCGAAGGCATGGCGTTCGTGTTCGGTTATCTGGGCGGCGGCGATCCGCCGTTCGTGACCGCTCACCCGGAGCATAACTTCGTGTTCGCGTTTCAGGGTCTACCCTTGATTCTGCTCGTCAGCGTACTCAGCGCCTTGCTGTTCCATTGGCGGGTACTGCCGCTGATCGTGCGTGTCTTCACCTGGATATTGCGCAAGATACTCGACGTCGGCGGGGCCGTGGGGATAGCCACGGCCGCCAACGTATTCATCGGCATGACCGAGGCACCCCTGTTGATCCGACCCTACCTGCGGGAGATGGATCGCTCCGGGCTCTTCATAGTGATGACCGCCGGCATGGCGACCATATCCGGAAACATGTTCGTGCTCTACGCGACTATTCTGAGCCCCGTGATACCGGATGCCGCTGGCAACCTCATGACCGCGTCCTTGCTCAGCGCTCCGGCGGCCATCGCCGTCGCCGCGCTCCTCGTGCCCGGTACCAGTCGCTACGAGTCGGGCACTATCGAAGTCAGGCTCGATCAGCGCCGAAGCAGCATCGAGGCCATCGTGGTCGGCACCTTCGACGGGGTAAAGCTGATCGTCGGCGTCGCGGCGACCCTGGTGGTCGCAATCACGCTCGTCAGCTTGGTCGATCAGCTGCTCCAGCTCTTGCCCACGATCGGTGGTGAGGCCCTGAGCCTACAGCGGTTGCTTGGATGGGCATTGGCCCCCGTGGCTTGGCTGATCGGTATCCCCTGGAGCGAAGCCCTTACGGCCGGTGAACTGATGGGCACCAAGATCGTACTCAACGAGTTGGTCGCCTATCTGAACTTGGCCGCCCTGCCGGCGACGGAGCTCTCCCCCCAAAGCCGCCTGATCTTGACCTATGCGCTGTGTGGCTTTGCCAACCTGGGTAGCCTCGGGATCCTGCTCGGCGGACTCGGGGTCATGGTCCCGGAGCGACGGGCGGACATCTTCGAGCTGGGACCCAAATCTCTGCTGGCCGGCAGTCTGGCCTGCTTTCTCACCGGGGCAGTAGTTGCACTCGTTGCTTGAGGGCACAGGTCTGCAACAGTGGGGTTACCCGGATGCTCCAGCTCACCGACATCGGCCTACGCCGCGGTACCAACCTCCTCTTCGAAGGCGCACAGGTCACCATCCGCTCCGGACGCAAAGTCGGGGTCGTGGGTCCCAACGGCTGTAGTAAATCGAGCCTGTTCAGCCTGATTCGCGGCGAACTGCACCCGGATCGGGGCGAGCTCTCGGTTCCCGCAAGCTGGGAGATCGCCCACGTGGCCCAACAAACCCCTAGCGGTGAACGTCCGGCCATCGATCTGGTCCTCGACGGGGACCGGAAGCTACGCTCGGTGCAGACACAGTTGGCGAGCGCGGAGGGGCAGGGGGATAGCCTGCGGCAGGCGCAGCTCCATGAACACCTGGAAGCGATCGACGCTATAGCGCCGAGAGCCGCGCCGCTCGCCTGCTGCATGGGCTCAGCTTCGCCCCCGGCGAGGAACACCGGCCGGTGGACAGCTACTCGGGCGGTTGGCGCATGCGCTTAGCCTTGGCCCGCACCCTCATGTGCCGGTCCGACCTGCTACTGCTGGACGAGCTCACCAACCACCTGGACCTGGATGCGGTAATCTGGCTCGAATCCTGGCTCAAGGCCTATCCGGGGACCCTGCTACTCATCTCCCATGACCGCGACTTTCTCGACGCCATAGCGGACGGCATCCTGCATATCGATCATGGTCGGGTCTCCTTCTACCGCGGCAACTATAGCGACTTCGAGCACCGGCGCGCCGAGCAGCTATCCCGGCAGCAGGCCGCATTCGTGCGCCAACAGCAAGAAATCACCTGCATCCGGGACTTCGTGGACCGCTTTTGCGCCAAGGCGACCAAGGCCCGCCAAGCTCAAAGTCGCCTCAAGGCTCTGGAGCGTATGGAGCGGATCGCCCCGGCCCATGTGAATACCCCGTTTCGATTCCGACTGCGCGAGCCCCATGGACAACCCCCTTACCCCTTGCTGGCGCTGGAAGAGGTGACGACCGGTTATGGAGACCGAACAGTATTCGCCGGACTCGACTTGGTTCTGGCCCCGGTGCCCGCATCGGCCTGCTCGGTCCCAATGGTGCCGGCAAATCCACCCTGGTCAAGCTATTCGCCGGCGTGCTGCTGGTACGTAGCGGGCATCGCCTGCCGGCTCAGGGTCTGCGGGTGGGATATTTCGCCCAACACCAAGTGGACCAATTACAGCCCGATGCCAGCCCCATGGAACACCTGCGGCGTTTGGCCCCGACCAGGGTGAGCAGGATCTACGCGATTATCTGGGCGGGTTCGCCTTTGGCGGTGACCAAGCCATGGCCGCGGTAGTCCCCGGCGGGGAAAAGGCGTGGTTAGCCTTGGCCCTGCCCATCTGGCAAAGACCCCATCTGCTGCTACTTGACGAGCCGACCAACCACCTCGATATGCAGAGGAGGAGCACAGGAAAGCGAGGGAGCGTAAGCGACGAGCGGAGTGCGACGACCCCCGCGTAGGCGTAGGGTCGTGCGTTTCGTCGGCGTGCGGCGCGTGAGCGCCGGCGGAGACGAAAGGCCAGGCCATGCGACACGGCGTCCAGCCATTGCGGGAGTCCTGGTGCCGCGCGGAGTGCGCGCCGGGACGGACGCAGGACGAACGCGGGCCGCCGAAGGCCATGGCCGTCGCCTAATTTTTCGCACCCGAAATCGGACGGACCCCATTTCGGGTTGCGCGAACAATGGCGACGCTCCGGTGCGGCAAGCCCTGAGCGCGGCCTTGCAGGAATTCGCAGGGGCTTTGGTGCTGGTCTCCCATGACCGTCACCTACTGCGGGTGACCAGCGATCAGCTGTGGCTGGTGGACGCGGGCCAAGTGACCGGGGAGATCTGGACGACTACCCCGATTGGCTCGCCGAACGGCAGGGACGGCGGAATCTGACGGCATCCCCTGGGGAGAGGTCGCGCAAGGCCCAGCGGCAAGCTAAGGCGGAGCAACGTCGCAACCTACAACCCCTGAAAAACCGGATCGAGGCCTTGGAGGCTCGCTTGGCCGAGCTCGGCGCACACCGCGGTGAGTTGGAGCGGGAGCTGGCCTCGCCGTTACTCTACGAGCTGGCGGCCAAATCCCGGCTACTGGCCCTCATAGAGCGGAAACGTCGGGTGGATGCCGATTTGGAAGCGACCGAGACCGCATGGCTGGAGACCGGCGAGGCTCTGGAAGGCTCGAGTGTGTGAATCCCAACCATCGAGCGGTGGCGGTTTACCGACCCGAGGGGAAAATTTTCCAGGCGTCCTGAGCTCGAATCGAGTGGCCATAGTCTATAATGAAGTTGAAGACACTGATGGGTGTGGTCCCGGAGTCGGATACCCGGTACTGCGAACGTAAAGGTTTGCCTGGGCGACAGCCGTGTCCCGGAGGTTTCTAAACGGCACCTGTGCGACCAGGATCAGCGGTGGAAGCGGATCCGGAGGCGAGAGGACCTCGTCCCGGACTTGGCAGGGCAAGCGAGAAAGTACGGCCGATATCCATTGTGGTATCGAAACTACGAGTCATCGATCCTATCAGGAGCGACCCATGGAAAAAGAGCTGAAACCCATTGTGAATGCCGTCCTCGGTACGATCGCCTTCATGGTCTTGGCACTCTCCGCAATCAAGATCTCATACTCCGGGAAGATATTCGAAGATAACTTGGTGTCGGCGAATGAGTTGGCACAAGAATGCGTGCCGCGGACATCGGCAGCAGGGGGTGTGCCGAGTGGAAACACCCTGGCCGCAACTGCCAGACAGTCGCACAACAAGGGTGAGGTAAAATTGGCCCGAACCTCGCCGGACAGCAGATCGGACGGGTGTTGAGCGACCCGTCGGAGATTCCCTCCCGAGGACACCTGAGATTTTTCTTAGGTGTCCTCGATCCCACAGTTTCAGCCTACCTACTTTTTCAAGATACCTCGAAGGTACCTTGAACATTCAAGACGCCCGGTGGGGCAGGGAGGCCCCGTCGGCTTTCGAGCGTGCCGGTGCTTGAAAGCTTAGGAGCAGCCATAAGCCCCTCTCCCCTGGCGGGAGACTTGGCGGGAGAAGGGTTGGGAAGAGTAGAGGCGACCGGCTGGTCGCCCCTACTTGCTCCTGTACCTACGGGGACTCCACCTTAGCGCCGGCAAGCCGGCGCCTACGTCCGGGAGAGGAAGCGGTAGGCGTGGGCTTGCCCGTGCTTTATCCGGCATCAGATGGTCATGGCTCCATACCTGCGACCGAAATCTCCTCTTCTCCGGAGCTGATCTTGGCACACACTCGACTCCGCCAACCGATCCATCGGTTACTACTATAAGCCCCTCTTCCCTGGCGCTGACTATTGCCCACACTGGACATAGCGCTCACGGGCCGGCCGGGATCGAAGGATGACAGATCGTGAAAGTGGAGGTGATATCGGCGAGTCGATCCAGACCGCGCCAGAGCGTCGTTGCCCCGGGATGGCCGTCACCCTGGCATCCGAGGGAGTCGCCAAGCTTGGCTACCATGCGCATCGCCTCGCCCAGCGGTGGCGGGTATCTCGGGCGGGTTGGAGGAGCGGTGGTGATGGCCGTGCAAGGCCTTCCCTTCAGCCTCCTCGAAGAATACCGAACAGGGAATATCCGGGGTCTCGCGTCCGAGCTTGGTCAGACACATCACCCGCCAGGCGACCACCAGATCGATGGCGAGGCAGGCCTGCAGGTTGTCGGCATTACCGAGGCGGCGATCTTCGAGGCAGCAGCCACTTTTGAGGGTGCGATGAAAGACCTCGATATTCCAGTGCGCGGCATACTAACTCAGGCGCTCCAAGGCGTCTTCCAAGATGCGGGTCGCGACGGTGGTGATGAGCCGCCATTCGACTGCTTCGCGGCCCGCTGGTGGTGCGGGCTGATGGCGTGCATGGCCCACAGCGACAGGGCGGGCGCGCCCTTGAGGCGTTTGGGCGAGCGCAATTGGGTCGGGGCGCAGCGAATTTCGAGCTCGGCGACGCGCGCCTCGCGTGCCCAGACCTCGATATCGATCAGCCCCAGGGGCACGCCCTGTGGCGTGAGGGTGAGAGTGTCGTGCCGCTTAAGCCCCTGCGCCCCGTCGGCGCGGGTATTGATCGGCCCCAAGCCGTGGGTGTTCGCATGGGCGTCGTAGTTGAGGCGGGTGGTATCCTGCGCAACTAGCACCAGCGGGTGTTCGCGGATATGCCTGGCTGTGGCTTCGTAGTGGGGATGAAGCAGGGTTTGCCGGTCTACTTGGGGATTGTTGAAGAAGCGATAGGCGGCTTTGCTCTGGCCGGCATCCCCGTGCAGGGCCATAGGGATCGACGCGGTGGGCTGCTCGAAAAACGCCTGTGCCAAGCCCAGCAGGCGCGGGCGCAAGCCACGTTGGGGAAATCCACGCGCCCGAATTCCTCCTCGACCCAGGCGGCTCGGCAGTTGGCGGCGGCAAGTGCAGCACCGGCGCAGGACGCTACGCTGGAGGAGCACAGGAAAGCGAGGGAACGTAAGCGACGAGCGGAGTGCGACGCCGGGACGGACGCAGGACGAACGCGGGCCGCCGAAGGCCATGGCCGTCGCCTAATTTTTTGCACCCGAAATCGGACGGACCCCATTTCGGGTTTCGCGAACAATGGCGACGCTCCGGCAAGACATCTTCTCCGAGGGGGTGGCGACCGCCAGGGTTCGTTCCCGTTGGCCGAGAGACTTAGTTGTTCTCTTCCCGAAAAAACAGGGTCGAAGTATCGAACAGACGAGCTCTTTGTATCAAAGACACGAGGGCACTTTTCGGGGACCTTGAAAGATAGCGGGACACCCCTGCCCTTTCGGAACTTGGTTGCGCTTGCGTGCCCAGCGGCTTTTTGCTTCTATTCCAGAATGGCCAATCGGATCCGCCAACTTCCCGTTCAACTCGTCAACCAGATCGCGGCCGGAGAGGTGGTGGAACGGCCGGCCTCGGTAGCCAAGGAGCTGATCGAGAACGGCCTGGATGCGGATGCGGACCGCATCGAGATCGATGCCGAGCAGGGCGGTATCAAGCGACTGCGGGTCCGGGACAACGGTGTGGGAATGGTCCGCGAGGATTTGGCCTTGGCGCTGCGTCGCCATGCCACCAGTAAAATCGCCGAGGCCGTGGACCTACAATCCATTGTGACCCTAGGGTTCCGGGGCGAGGCTTTACCGAGCATCGCATCCGTGTCCCGGTTGGAGCTGGTCTCTCGGCACCAGGATGCGGATCAGGCTTGGTGCCTCCGCGGTGATCGCAGTGAGTCGGTGGAGGAGCCGGTACCGGTGTCCCACCCGATAGGGACCACGGTCCAGGTACGAGATCTATTCTACAATACGCCGGCCCGGCGCAAATTTCTCCGTACGGATAAGACCGAGCTCACCCACTTGGAGCAGCTGGTGCGGCGAATTGCGCTGGCACGTTGTGATGTGGGCTTTCGGCTTACCCACAATGGTCGGCGGCTGCTCGACCTGCCATCCGTGACCGAGGTGGGAGCAATGGTGGAGAATCGCCTTGAGCCGCTGATGGGTGCCGGTTTTCCGGAGCATGCCTTGGCCCTGGATCAAGCGGCGGCGGGCTTACGCTTGCACGGGTGGGTCGCGAGTCCCGCTTTCTCCCGCAGCCAGTCGGATCTGCAATTTTTCTACGTGAATGGCCGCATGGTCCGGGATAAGCTGGTGGCACACGCAGTGCGCCAAGCCTATCAGGATGTGTTGCACCAGGGTCGCCATCCGGTTTATCTACTATATCTGGGGTTGCCACCGAGGCTGGTGGATTGCAATGTCCACCCGGCCAAGCACGAGGTCCGCTTTCGCGAGGGGCGCCAAGTCCACGACTTTATCTTCCAGACCTTGCAACGGTGTCTCGCGGAGGGGATGATTCGCACCGAGCAGGCCCAGGTCGCGAATGTACCGCCGGCGATCGGGGCTCCCCCGGTAGGATCGGTACCCTCGTCCGTACCGCAAGAACCTCCCTCCGAGTCCCGTCAGCGGCCCATGCCGTTGCGGGTCGACGAACGTCCGGGCGGATACCGCTTCGGTTTCGAGTCCCAACGGCTGGGGTCGAGCGGGACGGCGGAGATCGGGGCCGAATCCACGCCGGATGCCGAATTGCCACCCTTGGGTTATGCCTTGGCCCAGCTGCAAGGGGTCTATATCCTGGCCCAGGCCGCGGACGGGTTGGTGATCGTCGATATGCATGCGGCCCATGAGCGTATCGGTTACGAGCGCCTCAAGCGGTCTTGGGAGCAGGGTAAAATCCGTAGCCAACCACTTCTGGTGCCGGTGGTAGTCCGGGTCACGCCCAAGGAGGCGGACTTGGCCGAGACCAATCGGGAGCTGTTCCGGTGCCTGGGCGTGGGATTGGATCGGATGGGTGAGGGCAGCCTAGCGGTTCGTGAGATCCCGGCGTTACTCCAAGGCGCGGATGCCGAGCGGCTGCTGCGGGACCTGCTGGCGGATTTCGCCGTGCATGGGCGCAGTGAGCGGATTCGCGAGGAGATCGACACCGTACTCGTCACCCTGGCCTGCCACGGATCGGTGCGCGCTAACCGCCGGCTCGAGCGGGAGGAGATGAACGCCCTGTTGCGCGATATAGAGCGCACGGAACGTGCCGATCAGTGCAGCCATGGACGCCCGACCTGGATAAAGCTTTTCACCCAGGAGCTCGATCGCCTGTTTCTGCGCGGCCGCTGACTCGCGGGTCATCCCTCCGATGCGGCGGATAGGCCGGTTCGTCCATGCCAGAGCTCGGGGACGAGCGCGAGGATCCTTCACCCCCCCCAGGGCTACCGAATGATCATTCGATGGAAAGCAACGGCTTGGCGATTTCAGATGCTTAAGCACGCCGAGAGACTGAAATAGCCACCATCAGTTACCCCTTGTGAGTACGGATTACCGGTAACCTCGAGCGAGCCGGATCTTCACGGAAATTTCAGCCGCAAATGGCTGCAAATCAAGGTTAAGGGGCCAGGAAGCGTCGCTGATGGCGGGCCAATCTCGACCGATTTGCGTTCATTGGCGGCAAAAAAGAGCTGCTGATGGAAGAACCGAGCCGATCGATATTCCGGTATGGTTGTGCGAGTAACCCTTAGAGACTGTCTGGGATTTCCCCTATTGACATGCGGCGTTATAAAAATTAACACCTTTGTTTCCAAAGGTTTTATCAAGAAAGAGCCTGTCTAAAAAGGCAGGCTCTTACTCTCGGGGTCCAATCCGGCCAGGGTGTTCAAGCCGGCGCATCCCTTAAAGAATCAGGTAGATAACCCGATCTTACCGGCTTGCTTACCTGCCAACGGATGCGGCTTTTTTGAAACGGCACCGGGCGTCCAAAATCCGAGAGTCGAGGCCGGTTTATCGGACACCTTGTGGAGCTTGCGTACCGTCCCGATCACGCCGCTTCGCTCTGAGACCCAGCAGTCCACGCCGCCCCGTGGAATCGAAAAGCTCCGGGGCCAGATTGACCGCACCGGCGGGGATTGCCTAGGGGGCAGGCTGCGGCCTACCGGAAAATATCGAGCAAGGGCTGCGGGGAAAAATTCAGCCGCAAATAAACGCCAATGAACGCAAATCTATTCAAGAAAAGTCGACGAGGATGCCCTCACCTCTCGGCGTGTTCTTGGATGTACATTTGAAGTCAGCAAAGTCTTAGGTCCTGGGTTTTTGGAGTCCGCGTACGAGAAGGTTTTGTACGTCGAGCTGGCCGAACGCGGACCTTAGCTGAGTGTTTTTCGGCTCATTTGCGGCAAAAAAGAGAATATCGAGTAAGCGCGAGTAAGTGCAAGGGTAGGCACGGCCCACCCACGGAGGAGCACAGGAAAGCGAGGGAGCGTAAGCGACGAGCGGAGTGCGACGACCCCCGCGTAGGCGTAGGGCCGAGCGTTTCGTCGGAGTGCGGTGTGTGTTCGCCGGCGGAGACGAAAGGCCAGGCCGTGCGACACGGCGTCCAGTCATTGTGGGAGTCCTGGTGCCGCGCGGAGTGCGCGCCGGGACGGACGCAGGACGAACGCGGGCCGCCGAAGGCCATGGCCATCGCCTAATTTTTCGCACCCGAAATCGGACGGACCCCATTTCGGGTTTCGCGAACAATGGCGACGCTCCGGATTCTGGTCGGTTGAGCCGTTGTTTTCAGGTTTCTCCGCATCGTTTCAAGAGAGCCGCCCCCTCTGCCAACAGCTTGTTTCAGCAGTGATGATCACTTGGTAGTCCTGTTACCCCCACGGTTGGGAACCTTAAAGCGAAAATCGCATTTTCGTATCGAGACTTGAAAAATTCCAGGGACGGAATTATTCAAAGTCCGCTACCTATCGAATTCCACCGAATTTTCCAAGGTCTCCGTAAGTCTAAGTCGAACGGGACCCTGGGCCGGGCATCCGTCGAGTAGGCACAGAGGTCGTCGTATGTCGGAGGCTGTCGGCGGGCCACCGCTGGTGATCGCACTCATGGGGCCTACGGCTGCCGGCAAGACGGAGCTAGCGGTGGACCTGGTCGCATGCCTGCCCTGCGAGATCATCAGTGTGGATTCGGCGCTGATTTACCGGGGCATGGACATAGGTACGGCCAAGCCCGGCCCCGAAATCTTGAGCCGGGCCCCCCATCGACTGCTGGATATCTGCGATCCGAGCGAAACTTACTCGGCCGCTCGCTTCTGCGCGGATGCCGAGTGCGAAATAGCGGCGATCCTGGCTCGGGGCCGGATTCCCCTGCTGGTGGGTGGTACCGGGCTCTATTTCCGCGCCTTGCAACGAGGCCTGTCGCCGCTTCCGGGTGCGGACAGCGCGGTGCGTGTCCGGCTCGCCACCGAGGCGAGTACCCAGGGTTGGGCGGTGCTACACCAGCGTCTGGCCGCGGTGGACCCCGCCTCGGCACGGCGTATTCACCCCAATGATCCACAGCGTATCCAGCGTGCGCTCGAGGTCTATGAGCTTACCGGTCGGCCGTTGAGCGAGCTGATCGGAGCGCGGCGACACCGGGTACCGCCCTATCGTGTCCTGAGGCTGGCGCGTGCACCTGCCGAACGGGCTATCCTCCACCAACGCATCGAGCGGCGGTTCCTCAGGATGCTCGATCTCGGGCTCGAGGCCGAGGTGCGCACCCTGTGGGCACGTGGGGATTTGACTCCCGAGCTGCCCTCCATGCGCTGCGTGGGTTATCGGCAAATGTTGAAATACTTGTTTGCCGAATATACTTTTGACGTTATGCTGCACTGCGCAATTAGCGCTACGCGGCAGCTCGCGAAACGACAGCTTACCTGGTTGCGATCCGAGCCCGATGTCCATTGGATCCTCGATCGGGAGGACCCGCTCGATCGGGCTTTGCACTTGGTAAAGACCGAGGGTCTCCGAATCGCTTCGATAGGGAAATAGAGCGAAGCGAAACATTTTCGCCTCGCGGCTTGAAGAATTGTCAAGGAAGCGGTTTTTTCGAGGTTGTTGATCAATATAGGGAGAGAAGACATGTCGAAGGGGCAATGCTTGCAAGACCCGTTCCTCAACGCCTTGCGTAAGGAGCGCGTACCCGTATCCATTTTTCTGGTGAACGGAATCAAGCTTCAGGGACAGATCGAGTCGTTCGACCAGTTTGCCGTTTTGCTGAAAAACAACGTCAGCCAGATGATCTACAAGCACGCGATCTCCACCGTGGTTCCGGCACGTAACGTCAAGCTGCCACTGGTCGTGTTGGAGAGCCAAGCCGAACCCGACCCGAGTTGATCCTTCCCGATGCCTCCCTGCCACTCGATGTGATCCGTCGTCTTGTCGCTACCGAGCCCCCCGCAGTACTCTTCGGGGTACCTTGGATTTTTCAAGGTGTCCTCCGAGCGATAATGTTCGAGCGCCTTGACAGTGGCGAGCGGGCGTTGCTCGTGCGTCTGGAGCTGGACGTAGCCGGCGACCCCGAGGCGCGGGAGGAGTTTCGTCTGCTAGCGGTGGCAGCAGGGGCAAAGATCGTGGATTTTGTCGGGGGAAGCCGTCGGATTCCCGATCCGCGTCTGTTCGTAGGTCCCGGTAAGGCGGACGAGATCAAGGGACTGATCGAGCGGCATGGGGCGGAGCTGGTGATCTTCGACCACGGGCTCTCCCCTGCGCAGGAACGCAATCTGGAGCACCACCTCCGGTGTCGGGTGGTGGATCGCGCCGGGCTTATACTAGATATCTTTGCCCAGCGCGCGCGGTCTTTCGAGGGCAAGCTGCAAGTGGAGCTGGCTCAGCTGCGTCATCTCTCGACCCGCTTGGTGCGCGGCTGGACCCACCTCGAACGCCAGAAAGGCGGTATCGGTCTGCGCGGACCGGGTGAGACCCAGCTGGAGTCGGACCGCCGCCTGATCGGTAACCGCATCTCTCAGCTCGACAAGCGTTTACAGCGCATCGCCTCCCAGCGTGCCCGGAGCCGCCGGGCGCGGCAGCGTGCCGAGTTGGCGATGGTTTCCCTGGTCGGTTACACTAACGCTGGCAAATCGACCCTATTCAACCGCTTGACCCGGTCTTCCGTCTATCAGGCCAACCATCTGTTCGCGACCTTGGACCCGACCCTGCGTCGGTTGCCGTTGCCCCAGGGCCCGACGCTGATCCTCGCCGATACGGTGGGCTTCATCAGCCATCTCCCGCACGAGCTGGTAGCGGCCTTTCGTGCCACCTTGGAAGAAACCCGAACCGCGGACCTGTTGCTCCATGTCGTGGATGCATCCAGCGCGCGACGGGACGGCTGTATCGCGGACGTTCAAGCGGTGTTGACACAGATCGGAGCGGACGATCTGCCGCAGATCCAGGTCTTCAATAAGATCGATCGACTACCCACTACCGAGCCACGCTTGAAACGAGATTCCCAAGGGCGGGTGTGCCGGGTCCGGATATCGGCCGCCAGTGGGGCCGGAATTCCCCTGCTCCTCGACGCCTTGAGCGAATATTTTCGTGCCGAGCATCGGCATCGGTGGATCCGGGTCGGTCCGGAGGAAGGGGCCTTGCGGGCGTGGTTCTTCACCCATGCCCAGGTGCTTTCGGAGCAGACGACGGAGCAAGGTGGGTGGAACATGACGGTGATGATACCCGGGACCGAATACGACCGATTGCTGAGCAAAGATCGATCGTTGCAGGAGCGGCTGGTGGACCTCGAAGGCAAGGTATGATCGGACCCCGAGGGTATAGATTACCAACGACAGGTAACCGATGGCGGCTACTTCGGCCCCTCTGCATTTGAGCATCTGTGCGGTTGAAAATTACCAAGCCGTTGCTTTCTCCGGAGCGTCGCCTTTGTTCGCGGAACCCGAAATGGGGTCCGTCCGATTTCGGGTGCGAAAAATTAGGCGACGGCCATGGCCTTAGGGCGGTCCGCGTTCGTCCTGCGTCTGTCCCGGCGCGCACTTCGCGCGACACCAGGACTCCCACAATGACTGGACGCCGTGTCGCATGGCCTAGCCTTTCGTCTCCGCGGGCGCTCACGCGCCGCACTCCGACGAAACGCCCGACCCTACACCTAGCGGGGGTTGTCCACTCCGCTCGTCGCGTACGCTCCCTTGCTTTCCTGTGCTCCTCCATCGAGTTATCATTCGCTAGCCCCGGAAAGCGTAAGGAACACATGACTTATCGCGGCCGAATCAGCATACAATAGCACATTCGGCGGTAGGGGTACCTCGGGCAATTCAAAGGTGCCCGTGCGGTGCAGGGATGCACCGCCATTGATCGAGCACGTGAGTGCGCGATCAATGAAGCGAAGCGAAAATCGCGTTTTCGCTGCGCGTAAAGGGAAAATTCCAGGGACGAAATTTCCCGCTCTCTAAAGCAGGGCACCTTGGAAAATTCAGGGTGGCTGTGCGGGGCGGTGACGCTCCGCCATCTTTTCGGATAACCGGAAGATCAGTGCATTTCAATAGCTGGAGCGATTATGGCCTGGAATGAACCGGGTGGTGGAAACAAAGACCCGTGGAGCGGGAAAGGTTCGGATCAGGGACCACCGGATCTGGATGAAGTGGTGCGCAAGCTACAGGAACGCCTGGGCGGCCTGTTCGGATGGAAGGGCCGAACGCCGGATGGCTCGAATGGTAGTGGCCATGGTCCCTCGACAGGATCGGGGGGTGGTATCGGTGGTAATGCCATCGCCGTGGGAGCGACTATCCTGTTCGTGATCTGGCTGGCCTCGGGCATCTATATCATAGGGCCCGCGGAACGCGGGGTGGTGCTGCGCTTCGGTGCCTACACCGAGATTACGGACCCGGGACCCCATTGGCGCATCCCCTATCCGATCGATGAGGTACGTAAGGTCAATGTGGATGAGATCTCCTCTTTCACCCACAAGGCCGCCATGCTCACGAAGGACGAGAATATCGTCGACGTGGAGCTTACCGTCCAATCCCGCATCCAGGATGCCGCGGACTATCTCTTTCAAGACCAATCTCCGGAAAAGACCTTGCGCGACGCCATCGAGACGGTGGTGCGCAAGACGATCGGCGGTAGTCGTCTGGACTTTATCTTGACCGAGGGGCGCAGTGCCGTCGCCGCGATGATCCGCGAGCGCGCCCAGGCCCTGATCAACCAGTACAAGACCGGCTTGGAGATCACCTCCGTGAATATGCAGCCGGCCAAACCACCGGAACAGGTCAAGGAGGCGTTCGACGATGCCATCAAGGCGCGGGAGGACAAGGAGCGTCTGGAGAACAAGGCCGAGGCCTATGCCAATGAGATCCTGCCACGGGCCCGCGGCGAGGCCGCGCGCGTGCTGGCGGATGCCAAGGCCTATCGAGACCGGGTGGTCGCTAGTGCCGAGGGTGAGACCTCGCGCTTTCTCGCCATCCTGAGCGAATACGAGAAGGCGCCTCGGGTGACCCGCGAACGGCTGTATCTGGAGACTATGGAGCAGGTGTTCGGTCGGTCTAACAAGGTGCTGCTGGACGTGGAAGGGGGAAACAGTCTCATGTATCTACCCCTCGACCGGCTGATCGATCAGGGCAAGCGCGAGGGTGGTCTGTTGGAGAAACGGCAAAGTCCCGATGCATCGGCGGATCGGGAGCCGGCGTCGATGCCGCGACGTGAGGTGGTACGCGAACGGAGGTCTCGTCGATGAATCGGATCAAGATGTTGGCACCTATCGGGCTGGTCTTGGCGGCTTTGTTCCTCTACGCCGTGACCTTTACCGTCAATCAATGGGAAGTCGCGATCAAGCTTCGCCTCGGCGAGATCATCGATAGCGAATACGCGCCTGGGCTGCATTTTATGATCCCGGTGCTGAACAATATCAAGAAGTTCGACGGCCGTATCCAGACCCTGGATTCCCGGCCCGAGCGTTTTCTGACCGTCGAGAAAAAGGATGTGATCGTCGACTCCTTCGCCAAATGGCGCATCACCAATCCGGGGCAGTTCTTCCGGTCGACCGGCGGTGACAGCGGGCGTACCGCACGGTTGCTCTCCGAGCGCGTTAACACGGCGTTACGCGATGAGTTCGGCCAGCGAACCATTCAGGAGGTAGTCTCGTCCGATCGCTTGGAGCTGATGCAGATTTTGGCCAAGAAGGTGGATACCAATGCCGCCGAGCTCGGGATTGAGGTCGTGGACGTGCGGGTCAAAAAGATCGATCTGCCGCCGGAGGTCAGCGAATCCGTCTATCAGCGCATGCGGGCCGAACGCGAGCGGGTGGCCCGTGACCTGCGCGCCAAAGGCGCTGAGGCCGCCGAGCGTATCCGTGCCGATGCCGACCGGCAGCGAACCGTAATTCTAGCCAATGCCTATAAGGAATCCGAGCACCTCCGGGGTGAGGGCGATGCTAAGGCCACCGAGATCTATGCCGGGGCCTTCAACCGTAACCAGGACTTCTTCAGCTTCCACCGCAGTCTCAACGCCTACCGCAACACGTTCGGGCAGGGCGGGGATCTGATGGTGCTCCAGCCGGAGTCGGATTTCTTCCGCTATTTCAAGGAGAAGGCCCCGACCGGAGGTGATATTTCCTCGCTCGCGGATCCGGATGAGCCGGCAACCCAATCCCGGACCATGTCTCCGGTATCGGAGCTACAGCAAGCTTCCGAGCCGGTTCCGGACGGCGTAATGCCGACGGCGCATCCGGTGTCGGCAACCGCTCCCGGATATGGAGATGGAGCCGGAGGGAGGGGCATGGCCAGGGGAGGTGGCAGCCCATGGGCGGGGGATTTCTCCGAGTAGGTGTAGACACGAGCACCCGGTGTCGATTGATGTTACCGGCTACAGGCTGGAGCGAGAAAGTTAGAGACTGCCTTGGAGGAGCCCAGGAAAGCGAGGGAGCGTAAGCGACGAGCGGAGCGCGACCGACCCTCGCGTAGGTGTAGGGCGTGCGTTTCGTCGGAGTGCGGCGTGTGGGCGCCGGCGGAGACGAAAGGTCAGGCCATGCGACACGGCGTCCAGTCCTTGTGGGAGTCCTGGTGCCGCGCGGAGTGTGCGCCGGGACGGACGCAGGACGAACGTGGGCCGCCGAAGGCCATGGCCGTCGCCTCATTTTGTGCATCTGAAATCGGACGGACCCCATTTCGGGTTTCGCGGAAAATGGCGACGCTCCGGTTGTGAGAATAATTCATGTCGCTCCGGTATTCCGGCATTTGCTAATGACAAGAGGGCGAAACAGGCTGCCTCGAACTCGCCCCCGATGCGTCAAGGTGCGCGCGGTGCTGGGGTCGCCATCCTCCAGGTGGCATTGATTGATCTGGGACACTCAATGCCTATCTCTACCCGGAAAGAAGGGGATTCCCGATGGAATCGGATGGGAGACGAGGGCAACAGTAATCGACTTTCAGACCAAGCAATCGTTGGGTAAGGATGGAATTGTTAGGACGCAAAGACATTGAGACGGTTTGACATGATGATAAAAACGAGCATCCCGGCACCTAAACCCACGCCTTCGCCCGCCGTTCCGACAAGCCGTACCTATAAGATCGGCATGACCGATCCTGCCATCACCCCAGATCGAGGTGCCGGGGTCTGGAACTCGATAGCCCTCACAATGACAGCGCGAGTCTAGAAGGAATTGATCCTTAACATCTTATCGCCGCCCGCGTGACGTATCCGCCACGTTGTTAATCGGCAATGATGCTACCCATCACTTGAAGCACTATTATGGACAATACCGGACATGAGCTTACGATCGATCTTGCGGGCATGATCAACGTAACTATTCAGCTACTCCAATTGAGGCATTGGGGGTTGCCCTTTGGAAGGTCAGGACGAGCGAGTTAAAAATATCGTCGGACTGTTTGCGTCGGGTCGAAAGGCAGGAGCGAAGGATGGCAAAGGCATCCACGCCGATTTCGGAGCGGAAACAACCGGAGACTTTCTGCCTGAGCTTGGGCATTCGCAGGTCACGTTCGGCCGGGTTGTTGTCGCCGGGAACGCGCAGGTCGGTGAGGAAGCGCAGGACCTCGTTGCGGTGCTCGCGCAGTCGCCGAGTGAGGTTGCAAGTCGGGGATTGTTTGACGCGCCCGCAGGTGCCGGGACGGTGGGGACGGGGAGGATTGCCGGGCTTCGGCTAGACCGCAAAGGCCAACACGCCCGGTCCGCCGACAATGCGGTACTCGATGACCTTACGCTGGATCTCCACCTCGACCACTTGGCGTCGCTCCGCGAGCACTGTAGCCGCGATCCCGGTGCCGCAACGTCCGCAGGCGCAGGTCCCCGTCAACGGGATGATCCCGGCACTGGTCGGGGTGATCGACCAGGGGCGGGTGACACCGCATCGGCCCGTTGTCCACCCGGCTTGCACCCGCTGAGCTGGCGTTGCGAGCGTGGTGGCGGCTTCTTGAACGGAGAGTCCGAGGATGGCGGCCGGCTGGAGTTGTGGCTATCCTTGGCTAGGCGCGCTTCCAACTCCCGGATGCGCTCGCGCAGATGCGCAATGAGCGCCGTCTGCTCCGCAACCCGTTCACGCAGCCGCTTAAGCTCGTCGTCAGGGTTTTCCGGAGAATGGGTTGCGGTGGGTTATTCCAGCATGGGCATAGATTACGTGTGTAGCCTTCCGCTTGGCAAGAGGTCCTGAATAGTTACTGATCAATGCAGTTCACACGGCGAAGATGTGCTTCCACAACAAGGTGAACTTTGCAAAGATCACGTTTTGCAAAGATCACGTTTGGTGCGAAGGGCTGGGCCACGTTCATGCAGCACATCTCTCGCGGAAGCCGACTTCACCGAGGACAAGCGTTATCTCCTCGGGCCGGACGAGAGCTGGTGGGACCCGGGACAGCCAGCCTCGTTACCCACGGCGCAGGCGGTGTTGCCGAACGGCGAGTACCTGAACGTTGGAGCGGATCGCAGTGATCGGGCGCGGATCGTCGTGTACTTGGTGTGGCAGCAGACCTAAAAAAGATCCGAGAGAAAGACCGGGGACGGACCTTGAGGAATCTCCACGAAATCTGCCCTCGGTATTTGCCGTTGCCAGGGTATATCCGGCGCCCAAGTCCACAACGTTCCGTGGCCATATTGGGTAACCGAAGCGTGAAGACCACCCGTGAGGTGATCAACATCAATATCGTGAAGCACCTGATTCTTCAACTTGGGTCTAGGATATGGCGGGACCTAACAACGGATGATGCTCGAAAGATTCCGGGCGAAGCGATGGGTTATTTGTCGGCAACTACTTTGCCTACTTCCAAGACCCGCTGCCAACAAGGACCTAGCTTGGGTTACGTCGTGAGCGTTTCCCGCACTGAGCCGATAGCACACGGGATTTCCGAAAGTATCGACCACGACATGAAGCTTCGTCGTCAAACCACTACGCAACTGTCGGATGGCCTTCGGTTTTTTGTGGTTCGGAGTTTGGAATGTGGCATGATCTGCTGGTAGCCTTTGCGCTGCTGTTGGTGATCGAGGGGGTCTGGCCTTTTCTGAGTCCGGGCAATCTGCGGCGCACATTGCAGATGATGGCCGAGCAAGATGACCGCTCGCTACGTAGCGCCGGTCTGGTAAGCATGATTCTGGGTGTCGTGCTCTTGTACTTGGTGAACTAAAGTGATTGACGGGAAATGGTGTGCCGGACTGGGCTGGATTTTGGTTCGTATTCAAGGCACGGCAACCGGTGCCTAGTGGACTCTGTAACGGTTGCCACAACATGGAGGAAGACGGCCGAAAAGACCAGCAGGATGGTATTTCATTTGATAGAAATCGCTTAAGGTCCGGGCATGTCCGAGGAACGTTGGCTGTTGCCTGCCGGAATCGAGGAGATTCTGCCGCCGCGGGCGCAAATCAGGGAGTCTTTACGTCGCGAGCTGCTGGACCTTTACCGGAGCTGGGGTTACGAGTTCGTTATCCCGCCGTTCGTCGATTATCTCGATTCTCTGCTCACGGGTACCGGGCACGATCTGGACCTGGAGACCTTCAAATTCATCGACCAACTCAGTGGTCGCATGCTCGGTGCACGGGCCGATATGACACCCCAGGTGGCGCGCATCGATGCCCACCACTTACGCAGTGACGCGCCAACCCGACTCTGCTATCTGGGCACCGTCTTGCATGCGCGGGGGGACGGTTTTGTCGGTACCCGCAGTCCACTTCAGATCGGGGCCGAGCTCTATGGCCATGCGGGCGTCGAGAGCGAGGTAGAGATCCTGCGCCTGATGCTGTCGACCCTGGAGACGGCGGGTATCCGAGGCCTTTACCTGGATCTAGGTCATGTGGGTATCTTCCGCGGGCTCGCACGTCAGGCAGGTCTCGACGAGTCGCAGGAGATGGCGCTGTTCGATGCCTTGCAACGCAAGGCCATACCCGAGATCGAGTCCCTACTTGATGCGTACCGATTGAAGGCCAAACAGGTGCGCATGATGCTGGCTTTGGCGGTGCTCGATAGTGAGGATGCCCTGGAGCGGGCGGCAACCGAATTGGCGGCGGCCGATCCACCAGTGCATTCCGCCCTCGATCATCTGCGGCGACTGGCCGACGAGCTGCGTCGATGGCTACCGGATGTGCCGGTGCATTTCGATCTGGCGGAGCTACGAGGCTACCACTATAAGACCGGGGTGGTGTTTGCCGTCTTCATGCCCGAATGGGGCCGGGAGATCGCGCGCGGTGGACGTTACGACGATATCGGGCAGGTATTCGGGAGACCCCGTCCCGCCGTCGGGTTCAGTACCGATCTCAACTGTCTACTGCGCCTGGGCACAGACCTCGATGAGCGTTATCGGTGTGCGCAGCGGGTATTGGTGCCCTGGTCCTCGGACCCGGACTTACAACGGGAGATCGAGCGGCTGCGTCGGGAGGGGTGGCAGGTGGTCACGGAGCTGCCAGGGCAGGACAAAGGTGCGCGGAAGCTGCTGGGGTGTCGAAAACGCTTGGAGCGTACGCATCGAGGTTGGGTATTGGTCGCCGTCTCGTAATCGGTTTCATCTTAACAGCAGGGAGGCCCCGTTAGCTTTCAAGTGCATAAGAACTTGAAATACAAAGCGAAGCATAGTATAGGGAAAAAACTGCAATACATTGATTTAAAATAGGTATTTTTATTACAGTTGAGCTGGGTGTTCAAGTCATCCCTGTCGAATTTTGACATAACCCTTTAATCGATAGGTAAATTTTTTTTGGAGGGCTCCAGCGATGGACCAGAATGTCACCGCTCTTGTGCCTCTGTTGCTTGGCTGTTTCGGTTGGACTTGGCCAGAACCAAATGCTTGGCCGGTCTGATTATCGCTTTGATCAAGGCCAGAACCGTCAATTTCGCGCAATTAGCCACCGCTCTTCCCAGTGGCACCTTGAAAGACTCGAAGCATAAACGTATTCAACGCCTGTTCAGAACCTTTCCTCTCGACTTCTCCACCGTGGCTCGGTTTATTGTCAGTCAGTTGCCCGAGGGTCAGTATCTACTGACCCTGGGTCGGACCAACTGGAAATTCGGTCAAACCCATATCAATATTCTGTGCTTGGCGATCGCCCATTAAGGTGTGGCGAAGGCCATGGCCGTCGCCTAATTTTTTGCACCCGAAATCGGACGGACCCCATTTCGGGTTTCGCGGAAAATGGCGACGCTCCGGATTGTCAGTCCGGATGCCTCTTGGGTCACCGCCATCCTGGGCGACGATAAACGGCGTTGGGAAATCGAAACCTTATTCAAAGCCTTGAAGAGCCAAGGATTCGATTTCGATTTTGAAGCAACCCATCTGACCGGGTTGGATCGTATTGAGAGGCTTGGCTTCTGGCCTTGTTAGCGATCGCCTTCTGCTGGGCGCATCTCCTCGGGGAATGGTTACACGAGCAAAAACCGATCCCAATCAAGAATCATCACCGTCCGGCCATCAGTATTTTCAGGTATGGTTTGGGCTGGCTGAGAGAGATTTTATTCAATATAACGGAAAAACCTGAGGCGTTTTACTAGGCGGTCGCTTTATTCGAAAGAACCACGAAGATCAACCTAGATATCTGATTTCAATGGAAAATTTATGTCCTGTACTGTGAAAGCGAAGTCAAAACCGCATTCTGGCTTCGCGCCTTGAACAATTCCAAGAGGGCACTAATGCTCCAACGCTTAGTTGAATAAATTCAGTTGGTTATCGTGGTTACGCTCGCCGGGATTGCATGCTTCGTCGTTAATCGGTTGATTTTATGAATTTATTCGAAGATGATGAGGCTCAGAATTTGTAGAGTTGTGTAGAAACTGACATCGATTTTCAGCCGCTTCTTGATGATGGCCACGAGCACATAGACGGAAATGGCGAGCTCGAGAAGACGAATATACCTGTGGACATGCGTCGTTGTTCTCAGCCCGCAATTTCGCAGGAGAGGCTGGTACCTTAGCGTACCGCCGCTCAAGTCGGTAACCGGCATAATTCCAAATATTTCTTTTTTAATGTATGGGTGATCCTGAATTGCCGGTCATGACGTTGGGACCCTGGTGCCAAGAGGGGAATTTTTCAAGGCACTCGACAGGCAAATGAAATGGCATGACCCACTGGTCTTGAACAGCTTTCAGGTGGTATCGAGTATGGGGAAGAACCTGGTCATAATCGGGGCCCAGTGGGGCGACGAAGGCAAGGGTAAGGTCGTCGATCTCTTGACGGATCGAGCTGCGGCCGTGGTCCGCTTCCAAGGTGGACACAACGCGGGACACACCTTGGTCATCGACGGGGAACAGACCATCCTGCACTTGATTCCCTCCGGAGTCCTACGCGAAGATGTGCAATGTATTATCGGTAACGGGGTGGTGCTGTCGCCGGGGGCATTGCTGGAAGAGCTGCATATGTTGGAGCAGCGCGGCGTACCGGCGCGCCAGCGGCTGCATATCAGTCCGGCCTGTCCCTTGATTCTGCCTTACCACATCGCGCTGGATCAGGCACGGGAACGTGCCCGCGGGAAACAGGCTATCGGGACCACCGGACGTGGTATCGGGCCGGCCTATGAGGACAAGGTCTCGCGACGGGGCCTGCGCCTCGGTGATCTGATCGATGTCGCGGCCTTCACCGAGAAGCTGCGTGAGGTCATGGATTATCACAACTTCGCCCTGGTGCATTACTTCAAGGCCGAAGCCGTGGATTATGGGAGCGTCTTGGACACGACCCTGAGGCAAGCGGAAGAGTTGGTGCCACTGATCAAAGATGTTCCGGGTTTGCTCCATGCCCTTGGCCGAGCGGGCGAAAATCTGCTGTTCGAGGGGGCCCAAGGTGCCCTACTCGACATCGACCACGGCACCTATCCCTTCGTCACCTCGTCCACTACCATTGCCGGCGGGGCGGCCAGTGGCAGTGGTGTGGGTCCGAGGCATTTGGATTATATCTTGGGTATCGTGAAGGCCTATACGACCCGGGTCGGTGCCGGCCCTTTTCCCACGGAGCTATTCGATGCGGACGGGGATCACCTAGGCGAGGTCGGTCGGGAGTTCGGTGCCACCACCGGGCGTAAACGCCGTTGCGGTTGGCTCGATATGGTGGCCCTCCGGCGCTCCCTCGATATCAACAGTGTCAGCGGTATCTGCATCACCAAGCTCGATGTCCTCGATGGTATGCGGACAATTTGGATCGGCATCGGCTACGAGCTGGATGGTAAGCCGCTGAGTGTACCACCGACCACGGCGGACGCCTTGGCACGCTGTGGTCCGAGCTATCTGGATCTGCCCGGTTGGAAGGAATCCACCGTCGGTATCCGGTCCTATGACGCGCTGCCGCAGAACGCACGCGATTATCTGGCCAAGATCGAGGAGCTTTCGGAGCGGCCCATCGACCTGATCTCTACGGGACCGGATCGTGCGGACACCATCATCAGACGGCATCCTTTCGATGTCTGAAGCGAAGCCCGATCCGATCAGGGGGCATGAAGGAGGTAGTCGCCGGGCTTCGGATCGAACTCGGTCCCTCCACATGACTCGGCTTATGGGTAACCTTAGAGGCCGACCAAGAAATAACCTATTGATTTTAATAGAATAGTACCCGTAAAGAAATTCAGTGGCATACAGTGACTTTACCCTGAAGAAAGTCAAGCGTGGTTTCAATATAAAGACTATCGAGAAGAATTCTCTTTTCCCGAATACTGAAGAGCTTGAGGAAAGAAATGTGGTTTTGACTCCGGCAATCAATACCGAAATTTTCAGGCATAGATTTCAGTGTACACAAGGAAAAAGGTTTAACCGAATTTTACGATTACGTAATTAGTAGTTTGGAGAAGCAATTATATTTTGATGCGCCTGTAATTACAATAGTCGAAGCCAAGAATGAAGACATTATTTCCGGCTTGGGTCGATGCATCGCGGAAATGTATGCGGCCCAACTGTATAATAAGGAAGAGAATCATGAGTTTTCATAGATATATGGGGTGGTAACGACGGGAGATGAATGGAAATCCATCAAGCTCGAAGAGAACACGGCCTACATAGATCATGATTTGTATATGAGTGATATTAAGAAGGTCGTTGGAATTTTAGTGGATATGGCCGAACAAAAAGGCTGACTCGATATCTTCTTTTTTGCCGCCAATGAACGGTAGAGTAGAGGCCAGGGTTACCCCTGGCCCCTTCGTCAAACGCAGCATGCGGTTTTCCCGCACTACGTTTTCCTGTTGTCTTCACATCCGAAGCTCTCGCCGGGGAGACCAGCTGTTATCATTGCACCAAGCCCAATTGCTTATACAGGTGCGCGTACCACGTGACCCCTTTCGGTGCCGATCGGGGCGCTAGCTCCGGCGTTTCCGGTGCCGCCTCATCCGTTGCTGAAGGAACCAATGCATGGCGCGAAACGTCGGTCAGCTGCGTCCGTGCTCGAAGTCATTGGCCCGTCCGCGGACCTGTTGATTGACCGTCGCGATCCGCTTGGGGATCGGTACGAAGCTCTGTTTCGGACCAATTATCTGGCACCGCTTCTCTCACTCTCGCGCAAAAGTCCCGGCTCGCTCTTGGGTCCTTCCGTTGGATTATCCGGGTTTTCTCGCGGTTGACCTCTCGCCCATCCAACCTTCCACGGTGGCTTCTACCCACTCGCCGATGCACCGACCCGGGTATCGGGCGAGGATGACAAAATCATCGGCCTATCACACCCGCCTAGCCCCAGCCATCCGGGCCGGCCCTCCGGGTCCGTGAAAACATGGTCCATCCAGTGCCGATACAGGTTGGCTAACAACGGGCTGATGACGCCTCCTTACGGGGTTCCAACCTGTCGTTTGATCTTCCTCGGCGGCTGTTGTCGATCCTCTGGGTCTTCCAGGATCGGTGCTCGTAGCCACTAGCGGATCCGTTTGAGCATGGCTCCATCGGTGATCCGCCATTCGACACCGGCCATCCACTTTTGATGGGGGATGGTGTCGAAGTACCCCTTCAGATCGACATCTGTACACGGCTGTCCGTCCTTCTTCCACCGCATCCAGCGCATCCTGTGCCGAACGCCGGGGGCGAAATCCATACGAGATGGGCAGAAAGTCCGCCTCGAAGATCGGCTCCAGGACCAGCTAGGCGGCTGTCCGGACCACCCGGTCTCGTACCGTGGGTATATTCCCAACGGTCGTTGGCCTTCATTCGCCTTGGGGATCCTTTTCCGCCGTACCGCGGAGGAGCACAGGAAAGCGAGGGAGCGTAAGCGACGAGCGGAGTGCGACGCCCCCCGCGAAGGCGGTAGGGTCGTGCGTTTTCGTCGGAGTGCGGCGCGTGAGCGCCGGTGGAGACGAAAGGCCGGGCCATGCGACACGGCATCCAGTCATTGCGGGAGTCCTGGTGCCGTGCGGAGTGTGCCCGGGATGGACGCAGGACGAACGCAGGCCGCCGAAGGCCATGGCTGTCGCCTAATTTTGTGCACCCAAAATCGGACGGACCCCATTTCGGGTTTCGCTAACAATAGCGACGCTCCGGGCGGGCTTCCTCCGCCTGAAGTCTGTCCCAGGCCGGCCGGCGTTGTTGGCCGCAAAGGCCGGAAGCTCGACAGGCCCTCGTTCCGTCGTGGTTCGGTTTTGCTTCGGTAAGCGGTTACCCCGTTCTGAGAACTCGACAGGACAACCGTATGGCCCCTTCACTCCCCAGACATTACTCCGGTTCTTCGCTACTCTGGACCACTCCGACTTCCAACGGGCCAGCCAGCACGGTTCTGTCTTCCCGCACCGCCTCCGGGTTACGATCCCCAGCCCGTCGGATCTCCCAGGTTCCGGGTCAATCTGTCGCTGCGCGCCATCTGCTCCCACCCCGGCAGGCCGCACCGGTGCCTGCGCTGATGTTCTTCCCGGCACGTGCTGGCTTCGGCTTATTCGGCCGTTTGGCCACCTGCATTTAGCGTTTCGAGGCCGTTCTCGGTTCAACCTTTGACGGCTTATGGCTCACAGCTTCGCTGTCCACGTCTCCCGGCGCTTCGCTCAGGTCCCTTCCTGAACCGGCCTCGCTCCCCACGCTTTGTTACCTCCACATGACAGACCACAGCTACACGTTCCATCCGCAACTTGGTATGGCAACCTCCTTTCAGATTGCTAGCCTGACTAGGCTCCGCTTGGCGCACCGATATGGACGCCAATGAGCCGAAAAGGGTGGTTCATCCTCGTCGACTTTATCTTGAATACATTTGCGTCCATTTGCGGCTGATTCTTCTCCCCGCAGCCCTTGCTCGACATTTTCCGGTGGGTGCAGCCTGCTCCCTGTGAATCCCGTCAAAAAAATCCGGGGCGATCGTGCCTATTCTGGTGCGGACCTATCTAACTGAGTCTTGACCCAATTCGAGTGCCAGCTCGAAGCTGTTAGAAAGAAAAAAGGACAGCGAGGTTTCCACGTTTTACCTTGCCGCTGGGTGGTCGAGAGAGACATTCGCTTGGCTGAGTCGATGGCGTCGATTGAGTAACAATTATGAACAGAAACCAACTTCGAGCGAAACACAGGTTTATTTCGCATCCAGTCGTTTGCTTCTCCGGCAAATCTGTAATCATCAGATACCCCATAAAATGGCTGTTCGTTGAGTTTCCATTATTAATAAATTTTTAGACAGTCTCTTAGCTCGACTCTTTGTTGCTGCGCAATCGGCGCTGGAAGTGACCGATCAGGCGCGAGCGAATCTTCTTCTCCTTGTGCCGTGAGGCGGCCACTAGGCGCCGTTTGGCTACGCCGATGAGGATCTCCTGGACCCCCTTGGTGCTGTCGTCGTCGGGGCGACGCTGGCGATAGGTCCCATCGGGCTGCATGTCCCAGGCGGAACGTTGATCGGCCAGCTGTGCATCCAGGATCAGCCGCAGCTCCTGGCGCAGGGCCGAATCCTCCACCGGGGCATGGATCTCCACCCGGCTCTCCAGGTTGCGCTGCATCATGTCCGCGGAGCCGATGTAGTACACCTCGTCACCGCCGTTGCGGAAGTAGAGAACGCGGGCGTGCTCCAGGAAGCGGCCGACGATGCTCACTACCCGGGCGCTCTCGGACAGGCCGGGTATGTTGGGGCGGAAGCGACAGGTATCGCGTACGATGAGATCGACCCTCACCCCCGCCCGGCTGGCCTCATAGAGAGCTCGGGTGATGTCCACGTCCTCAAGGGCATTCATCTTGATCTGGATATGGCCTTCGCGCCCCGCCTCTTGGTGGCGGATCTCGCGCCGGATCCACTCCAGGATGGCCTGCTTCATACGGTAGGGCGCGACTAGTGCCTTGCGGTAGTGCGGCGGTGAGTAGCCGGTGATGTAATTGAACAGCTCGGTGATGTCTTGTCCCAGGTCCTCGTCGCAGCCCAGGATCCCCAGGTCCGTGTACAGCTTCGAGGTACCCGGATGGTAATTACCCGTACCTATGTGGTAGTACCGGCGCAGCTGCGCATAGTCTCGACGGACGACGAAGATGAGCTTGCAGTGGGTCTTGAGACCCAACACGCCATAGTTGACGTGGATCCCTTCGGCCTCCAGCCGGCGTGCCCAGCGGATATTGGCGGCTTCGTCGAAGCGGGCCTTGAGCTCCACCAGCACCGCCACCTGTTTGCCGTTGCGCGAGGCCCGAGTCAGGGAGTCCAGGATCTTGCCTTCGGCTGAGGTGCGGTAGAGGGTCATTTTGATGGCCAGGACCTTGGGGTCCTCCGCCGCGGTGTCGATGAAGCGCTCGACCGTGGTCGCGAAGGGTTGGTAAGGGTGCTGGAGTAGCAGGGGTCCGTTCTCGCGGATGATGTGGAAGATGTTGCGGCGGTCCTTGACCAGAAGCGGATGCTCGACCGGGTGGTGCGGCTCGTCGTGCAATTCGGGAATATCCAGGGCCGCCAGCTCGAGCAGGTCGCGCATGGCTAGCATGCCTTCGGTCTCGAATACATCCTCGTCCTCGTTCAGCCCCAGCTCCGCCGCCAGCATGCCGCGGTGGACCGGGGCCATGCCCTGCTCCACCTCCAGTCGCACGATGGGTGCAAAGTGGCGCTCGCGTAGCTCGGTCTCGATCATTTCCAGAAGATCGCTCGCCGCCTCTTCGGAAGGCTCCACGATGGCGTTGCGGGTAACCCGGAAACGGGCGCAGGACTCGATCTCCATGCCCGGAAACAACTGATCCAGGTTGTCGATCATCAGGTCGTCCAGGGTCACGAAGGTCCGGCCGCCGTCCACCGCGATCAGGCGCTTGGAAATGTCTTTGGCCACCGGCACCTTCACCCGCGCCATATGGGTCTCGTCGGCCCCGGGAAAGCGGAGCGTCACCAACAGATTGAGCGCCAAATTGGAGATGAAGGGGAAGGGGTGGGCCGGGTCCATGGCCAGGGGCGTGAGGATCGGAAAGATGTCGGTGCCGAAGTATTCGCGCAGCTGCTCGTGGGTTGCCGGTGGCAGGTCCGCGACCCGGGTGATCTGAATCCCTTGATCCGCGAGTTGGGGTATGAGCCTATCCCAGACCTGCTTTTGCTTCGCGTGCAGCTCCCGACACACGGCTTGGCACGCCTCGATCTGAGCGACGGGGGTGCGTCCGTCTACCGAGGTCTTGGTCATTCCGGCGGCGATCTGCTGCTTGAGCCCGCCGATGCGCTTCATGAAGAACTCGTCCAGGTTGTTGCTGACGATGGCTAGGAACTTGACCCGCTCCAACAGAGGGGTACGGGGATCGGCCGCTTCGTGCAGCACCCGGTGGTTGAATGCGAGCCAAGTCAGCTCACGGTTGAGATAGAGTGCCGGGTCGTCGAGGTTAGTTGTGGGGGAGATCGGATCGGGCCGGGTTGCGTCCGGCTCGGCGTTGTGGTCGTCAGCGGGAACGGATGGGCGTTCGTTCATAGTGGGATTTTCGATTGATCACTGGGTCGATAGGGCCTCATGGGCCATTCTATCCGATGTTGCTGGTTGTGCTGGAGCGTCGCCATTGTTCGCGAAACCCGAAATTGGACAGACCCCATTTCGGGTTTCGCGAACAATGGCGACGCTCCGGCAGGGTGCTCTTACCGGCTCCGCTCTTGCCGATCACCGCGGTCATGGGTGTGAGGGGGCCGCCTTTTGAAAATTCCATAACTTACCCAGGGTAATATCTTTAGGACACAAAAATTGCGTATCCTGATGCCTTCTATCGTGGCCATAGGGGGCTCCGCATCATGGGGAAAAGGGGTCGGCCCTCGACACCATCAAGGGGGAAAGTAATCCAAGTAGAAACCGTCCCCCGGTCCCGGAAAATCGGTGAACAAGGCGGGGCGAATCTTCCGGAACTCTTCGGGGAAGATCTTCTTGCTGTCGGCGCATTCGTGGCCCATCTCTTTGGCGAGGGCGAGGGTGAAGGTCCTGTTCTTGTTCTCTTCGACCGAATCTTCCCGATCCCAGATCGCGAGGGCCGTATCTTTCGAGACCTTTTTGCAGGGAGTCAGTACCTGTTCTCAAGTGTAGTCGCCGATTGCGATATGGAAGCCGAATAGGTTGGAGATTAGATCCTCTTGGCTGAATCCGCTGTTGGTACGGACATTCCAGGGAAAACTGCTCTGGAATCCCTCGAACAGATTCGAGACTTCCATGAGGATTGTCAGTGCCACCGTTCGCTTCTCTGCCCAGGAGAGTCCGTAGCGGACCAGATAGTTGCGCCCGAGGCCTGCTATGACCGTTCCTATGTATTTCTTGCTCTCACCCATGTTCTGTCTATAGGTGACCTTGAATCCCGGTGCCCTGTCGGGAGGGAAAGCGGGTAGCCTGGAGTCTGGGGTCCAAATAGGGTAGACAGAGCCCTCCGGCGGGGGGCCGGACACCACCAGCGAGTCTGCCAGCGGGCCTGTGCCTCCGGCGTGGAATCGCCGTTGCAGATCTGTTTCCAAAGGTTCTTTGGGCCGACGAATTCACGTTCGGAGGTGTCATTTATGTGACCCAGATCGATCCAACCGCAATTGCAGGTGTAGATGAGTTTTTCATCTTTGACGTGCTCGCGCTCTGTCATCGGTTACTCCCTAATACTCTCTATAGATAATTGAGAATTCGCACGGTGGTATGGTTACAAGCTCGAACCTATGGTCATGCTTACGGAAATAGGTGTGTTTGTTTAAAACTGAAGCTCTGCTCCGAAGCTTCGTAGCCCCGTTTCAGGAACAGCTCCCAGTAATAGTCGAACGTAAGGTCTGGGTCGGACGTATGGCAGCGGCGCGAAGCTACAAGGGATATATGTCCGGAGGTTATGTCCTGGTAATAGACGAGTCTGGTGCAGTGATCCATCGGCAGTTGGTAGAGGCTATCCGGTATCAGGAGCCAGTAATTGAGCGTGCCGGGATAGATTTCGCCTGAGACGCCGAGAGCCAGGAAAAAGATCCAAAAGGGTATGGTAATAATGGTTACCAGGACGCCGGTAATGATCGAGAGAGCGATTTTGTATCCTCTACGGAGCTTCATTCGCGATTACTCCATTGATCCTATGGTCGTTCTTAGCGCGTAGGATACGGTGAGCGCAGCGGAAACCACATCGACGATAGGCCGGTTCACAGCGATGCGGGGGGTAAGCAAGAAGGTTCGGAGGGCGAGTAGCTTTCAGACCCGGTGGACAAGGTACCCGTGCAGGGCAGGGACGCTGTGCCATTTTTTAAGTACGGTAAGCACTTAAAAAATTGAGCCAAGTCGAGATCACATCTCGACTTGGTGTGGAGGGAAAATTCCAAAGATGGAATTTTCCCGGCCTAAACAAAGGAAAATTCCAAGAATGGAATTTTTCAAGGTTCCTTTCAGGTGATAACGTCCGGCCCGGCCCGTCCGGTGCGGGTCTCGATCTGGGCCAGCTCTCGGGCGATGAGGATAAGGGGCTGCATGGCCTTTTGGGTCTCCTGGCGGTGCTGGGCCGTGTCTGCCGAGAAGAATTCCAGATAGATCCGCAATGTGGCGCCCTGGGTGCCGGTGCCGGAGAGCCGGTAGACGATACGGGAGCCCCCTTGGAGCCCGATGCGGATACCTTGACCCTCGGAGCGGCTGCCGTCGATGGGGTCGGTGTAGGCGAAGTCGTCGGCGTATTCCACTTGGTAGGTGCCGAGTTCGGTTCCGGGCAGACTGGGCAGCAGCCGGCGCAGATGGTCCATGAGGTCACCGGCGGTCTGGGCGTCTACCTCCTCGTAGTCGTGCCGGGTGTAGTAGTTACGCCCGAAGCGTCGCCAGTGTTGCTCGACGATCTCGGCCACGGATTGTTTGTGGATCGCCAGCAGGTTGATCCAGAACAGGACTGCCCACAGGCCATCCTTCTCCCGCACATGATCCGATCCGGTACCGAAGCTCTCTTCTCCGCACAGGGTGATGCGTCCGGCGTCGAGCAGGTTGCCGAAGAATTTCCAGCCGGTGGGGGTCTCGAGACATTCGAGCCCCAAGGCTTTGGCCACCCGGTCCGCGGCTTGGCTGGTGGGCATGGAGCGGGCGATGCCGGCAATGCCGTTTCGGTAGCCGGGGACCTCATGGGCATTGGCCGCCAGTACGGCCAAGCTATCGCTGGGGGTGACGAAGAAGTCCCGGCCCAGGATCATGTTGCGGTCGCCGTCGCCGTCCGAGGCCGCGGCGAAGTCGAGCCCGTCCGGGCCCTGGGTCTGGGCCACCAGCTCCTTGGCATGGGCTAGGTTGGGATCGGGGTGGCCCTGGCCGAAGTCTTCCAACGGGGTACCGTTCATCACGGTACCCGCCGGGGCGCCGATCCGGCGTTCCAGAATCTCGGTGGCGTAGGGGCCGGTGACGGCGTGCATGGCGTCGAAGCGCATCCGGAATGTGCTATCAGCGAAGAGCTGGCGGATGGCGGCGAAGTCGAACAGGGATTCCATCAGGTCGGCATAGTCGACGACCGGGTCGATGATCTCCACGGTCATTTCACTGAGTTGGACGCTGCCGGTCCGGTCCAGGTCCAGGTCCGTGGCTTCCAGTGTCCGGTAGGTATCGAGGGTACCGGTGCGTTCGTAGATGGCCTCGGAGACGGCCTCCGGGGCCGGGCCGCCGTTGGGGGTGTTGAATTTGATGCCGAAGTCTCCGTCCGGGCCGCCGGGGTTGTGGCTGGCGGAGAGGATGATGCCACCCTGGGTGTTGTGTTTGCGGATGACGCAGGAGGCGGCGGGGGTGGAGAGGATGCCGCCCTGGCCTACCAGTGTCTTGCCGACGCCGTTGGCGGCGGCCATGCGCAGGATGACCTGGATGGCGTGGCGGTTGTAGTAGCGGCCGTCGCCGCCGAGGACAAGTATTCCGCCTCGTAGGTCCGTTCTGGTGTCGAAGATGGCCTGGACGAAGTTTTCCAGGTAGTGGGGTTGCCGAAAGACCTCGACTTTTTTGCGCAGTCCGGAGGTGCCGGGGCGCTGGCCGTCGAATGGCCGGGTGGTGACGATTTTCGCATCCATCTCACAAAACCCTTGATTTGTGTGTGTTATGACTACATTCATGCACACGCATGCACGATGTCTCGATTCGGGACCGCTGGAATTTTTCGGGTCACGAAGCGAAAACATTCCGCTTCGCTCCCGGCTTTCAAGCACTCACGTGCTCGAAAGCTGGCGGGGCATCCCTACCCCGCACGGGTACCTTGAATTTTTCAAGGTGCCTATGAGTCGGAAAACCCTGCAAACATTGTATCCTTTCGGGTATGCGAGGACCTTGAATTTTTCATGTCGCGAGGCAAAAAGGTTTCGCCTCGCTGCCTGACCTTTTGACCGATCGATAAGGGGATCGTAGAACAATGACCGCAGAAGCACATAAGGAAACCCTGGAATTCAAAGCTGAGGTGAGTCAGGTCCTGGACTTGGTGATCCGCTCCCTGTACTCCAACAAGGAGATCTTCCTGCGGGAGCTGATTTCCAACGCCTCGGACGCGGCCGAGAAGCTGCGCTTCGAATCCCTCACCGACGAGGGGCTGCTGGAGGACGAGTCGGATTTGCGTATCCGGGTGGAGCTGGATAAAGGGACCGGGACCCTGACGGTCTCGGATAACGGCATCGGTATGGACCGGCAGGAGATCGCGGAGACTATCGGCAGTATCGCCAGCTCCGGGACCCGCCGTTTCGTCGAGCAGCTGACCGGCGACCAGACTATGGATGGCCAGCTCATCGGCCAGTTCGGCGTCGGCTTCTATTCCGCCTTTATCGTCGCCGACCGGGTGACCTTGATCTCACGGCGCGCCGGCCTGGGTGCTGAGCACGGGGTGCGCTGGGAGTCGGACGGACGGGGCAGCTATACCCTGGAGACGGTGGATAAGCCCGCACGGGGCACAGACGTGGTGCTGCACCTCAAAGAGGACGAGAAGGAATTTCTCGATAGCTGGCGCGTCCGCAATATTATCGGCAAGTTCTCCGATCACATCGCCATCCCGGTGGAGATGTGTAAGGAGCCCATGTCCGAGTCGGAGGAGAAGGACAAGGATCGGACCGCCGAGCCGCCGTCGGAGTACGAGCAGGTCAATCGGGGCACCGCCCTGTGGATGCGCGCCAAGTCCGAGATCGAGGACAGCGAGTATAAGGATTTCTACAAGCATATTTCCCATGATTTCGACGAGCCCCTGGCTTGGGCCCATAACCGGGTGGAGGGTACCAACGAGTACAGTGCGCTGCTATATGTGCCCAAGCGTGCCCCCTGGGACCTCTGGGACCGGGAGCAGAAGCACGGTGTCAAGCTCTATGTGCGTCGGGTCTTCATCATGGACGAGGCGGATAAGCTGATGCCCCGCTATCTGCGTTTTGTCAAGGGAGTGGTGGACTCCGACGACTTGCCCCTCAACGTGTCCCGCGAGATCCTGCAACACGACCGCAAGATCGATACCATTCGCCAAGCCAACACCAAGCGCATTTTGGGCCTACTGGAGTCAATGGCCAAGGACCGATCGGACGACTACCGGACCTTCTGGAAGGAGTTCGGGCGGGTGCTCAAGGAGGGCCCGGGGGAGGACTATGGCAATCGCGAACGCATTGCCGGTCTGCTGCGGTTCGTGACTACGGTGACCGAAGGCGAGGAGCAGACCGAGACCCTGGACGCCTATATCGAGCGCATGAAAGAGGGCCAGGACAAGATCTACTACATCACTGCGGATAGCCCGGCGGCGGCACGCCACAGCCCGCATCTGGAGGTCTTCCGCAAGAAGGACCTGGAGGTGCTGCTGTTGTCCGACCGGGTGGACGAGTGGCTAGTCAGCGGCTTCACCGAATATAAGGGCAAGTACTTACAGTCGGTGACCAAGGGCGATCTGGACCTGGGGGAGCTGGCGGACAAGGAGGAGAAGGAGCAGCAGGAGAAGGCGGCCGACGAGCACGGCAAACTGCTGGAGCGGCTTAAGAAGAGCCTGGGGAAGCGGGTCGATACGGTGCGGGTGAGCACCCGCCTAGTGGATTCCCCGGCCTGTTTGGTAGTGGGCGAGCACGATATGAGTGCCAACTTGGCCCGAGTGCTCAAGTCCGTGGGTCAGGATACTCCCTCGACCCGACCGATTCTGGAAATCAATCCGGACCATCTACTGGTGAAGCGTCTGGAGTCCGAAGGGGACGAGACCCGTTTTACCGACCTGGGGATGATCCTGTTCGATCAGGCCCAGCTCGCCGAGGGTGGTCAGCTCGGCGATCCAGCCGCCTTCGTGGGCCGGATCAATAAACTGATGCTGAGTATGATGCTGTCCGGGGGCTGACAGGGTAGGGACGAGGAGCGGCAACCTGTGCCGCCGGGTGATCGGGTTGCTTGAGGGCGCCTCGGAAAATTCAAGGCGCCCGTACAGGGTCGGGATGCCCGGCCGGCTTTCAAGCAAAGCGAAAATCGCATTTTTGTCCGCGACCTGGAAAATCCGGCGGTGCCCGATTCGTAGTGATCTTGTGATCGCTCCTTTGAAGAGCAAAAGGTCGGGCAGAAAATCCACCGCTCGAATCCGAATTCCGGTGACCGAAATCCCCTCTCCCCGGAGGGAAAGGGTTGGGGAGAGGGGGATTGAGAGCGGATTCCGGGTACTCGTGTGTCGATAACGGCTGATGGGTGTCACCCGTCGGAGACGCCAGGGCTACCGAATGGTAATCGTAACTATTCAGGACCTCTTGCTAAGTGGCAGGCTACATACGTAATCTAGGCCCATGCTGGAACAAACTACCCTAACCCATTCTCCGGAAAATCCTGACAACAAGCTTAAGCGGCCGCGTGAACGGGTTGCGGAGTAGACGGCGCTCATTACGCATCTGCGCGAGCGCATCCGGGAGTTGGAAGCGCTCCTAGCCAAGGATAGCCACAACTCCAGCCGGCCGCCATCCTCAGACTTTCCGTTCAAGAAGCCGCCACCACGCTCGCAACGCCAACCCAGCGGGCGCAAGCCCGGTGGACAACCGGGCCGATGCGGTGTCACTCGCTCCCTGGTTGATCACCCCGACCAGTGCGGGATCATCCCGTTGACGGGGACCTGCGCCTGCGGACGTTGCGGCACCGGGATCGCGGCTACAGTGCTCGCGGAACGACGCCAAGTGGTCGAGGTGGTGATCCAGCGTAAGGTACATCGAGTACCGCATTGTCGGCGGAACTGGTGCCTGTGGGCGTGCGCAACGCAACACGTTTCCTGCAGGGATTGAGGCCCCGGTGCAATACGGACCGGGCGTATCAGCCTTTGCGGTCTACATGACCCAATATCAGTTGTTGCCCTACCAGCGCACCGCCGAGGTGCTCAATGAGCTGGCCGGCCTTGGGACCTCACCGGGCACCCTCCAGCGCACCGTACGGATGGCCGCCACCCGCCTAAAGGCGCCAGTCAACGCGATTCGCGACGCACTCGTCGCCGCGCCAGTGGCCCATGCCGACGAAACCGGCCGGCGCGTGAACGGCAACCTGTACCGGCTACACGTACTCAGCACCGACCGGTTTACGGCCTGCTGCCCTCATCCCAAACGTGGGGCCGAGGCCCCGGATGCGTTCGGCTTGTTGGCGCCGTTCGCTGGCGTACTCGTGCATGATCATGGGTCAGCCTGCCAGCGCTACTCATGTTGGCAGGCCTTCTGCAAGGCCCATCATCTACGTGAGCTAACCGCTATCGCTGAGAGGTCCCCAAGCCAGCCGTGGGCAACCGATATGATCGCGCTGTTGTGCCAGGCCAATGCCCTGGTCGGCGAGGCCCAGGACCTCAAGGCATTGCCCACCGGCAACGTCGAGCGCTTGCGGACCCGCTACGACACCATCCTCACCGAAGCCGAAGCCGGCAATCCTCCCCGTCCCCGCCGTCCCGGCACCCGCGGGCGGATCAAACAATCCTCGGCCGGCAACCTCATTCGGCGGCTACGCGAGCGCCGCAACGAGATCCTGTGCTCCTCCGCCGCCAATGAACGCAAATCAACGCAAATCGGTCGAGATCGGCCCGCTATCAGCGACGCTTCCTGGCCCCTTAGAGCCTGCCTTTTTAGACAGGATCTTTCCGGATAAAAGATTTGGAAACAAAGTGTTAATTTTTATAAAGCCGCATGTCATAGGGGAGATCCTAGACCGTCTCTATAACCTTTATTTGCGTCCATTTGCGGCTGAAATTTCCATAAAAATCCTGCTCGCTCAAGGTTACCGGCAATCCTATTTCAGTCTCTCTGCTTGCTTAAGCGTCTGACTATCGAATTATCATTCGGTAGCCCTATCGGAAACGCCGGGTGGTCTGCGGTAGGGAAAAGATTCTGATAGTATCGCGACTTGTCTTTCTCGTACTTACAGGTAAAACCAAATGGGCGTCATAGAGCTGAACAAAGACAATTTCGAGCAGATGATCAAGGAGCGGGATTTCGTGGTCGTCGATTTCTGGGCGCCCTGGTGTGGACCCTGTCGTTCGTTTGCCCCCGTATACGAGAAGGTTGCGGAAGACCATGAGGAAATCCTGTTCACCAAGCTCAACACGGACGAGGAGCAGGAAATTGCCACTCACTTCCAGATCCGTTCCATCCCCACCCTGATGGTCTTCCGCGAGCAGGTCATCGTTTTCGCCCAGCCCGGAGCTTTGCCCGAGAGTGCTTTCCGTAAGCTCCTGGAGCAGGTGCAGGCGCTCGACATGGCCGATGTACGGAAACAGATCTCAGATCAAGAGCAGACGACCGCCTGACTCCGATTATCCGTATCATGCCGGTGCTCCAGCCCCCTTGGTCGATCCCCTTGGTTCGCTCGGGGTGCCCGACGGTCGGTAATCTGATGGCCCTGTGCGAGGAGAATTACTGGGCATTGTTGCAGTTGATACCCGATCTACGCAGAATTCGGGGCGAAGAGCGTTCGGTGGTCGACCGGGATCAGGACCTGTTCCTAGAAGTCTTGGAGCAGTTGCCCTACACTACCTTGTTGCGACTTACCTATTACTTTGATGGGACCTTGAACAAGCCGGCAAGTGTGCCGGAAACTCTCCTCTTCCACGGTTGAAAGCCGCGGCCTCATTGAAAGCCTGCCTTTTTAGGCAGCCTCTTCAAGAAATCGACCACACCCGTCCGGAAGCGCTGGGAACGGTTGGAATTTCCGCTTGATCTCGTTGCTATCGCCCCACTCTCCGCCCAACCTGGGCGCGGAATCGGCTTCGATTTCCTCACGACCGATACGTACGCGGTACGGCCTATTGCCGGCGGGATAGGGTATTGCTTGTGCCCTAAGGTGGCGCGATCCGGATCGGCAGCGAGAGATGCCGGAAATTTTCGACTATTTTACTATGATATAGCTGTGCTCACTTTGCAGTGGTTTACGTGGAAAGGGAGAATCGCGCTCCGTTTTATGCCTGTTGCAAAGAGTCTTACGGACGGTATGCCGCCGTACCTCTCGGGTACTTGGCTTTTTCAAGGTACCCCCACGTGGAACGGGTATGACATAAGACATCGAGGGGAAAACGACCATGAGACTCTCCACCAAAGGAAAATACGCGGTTACCGTCATGTTGGATTTGGCGTTGCATTCCAGTAAGGGGCCCGTGACCCTGGCCGACATCTCCATGGACCAGGGAATTTCTCTCCCTTACCTGGAGCAGCTGTTTGCCGCCTTGCGTAGTAAACAGTTGGTTCGGGGAGTACGCGGTCCTGGTGGCGGCTACTACTTGGGAAAGGCTCCCGACGAGATCTCCGTTGCGGATATCATCTGTGGCGTCGATGAGTGGGTCGAATCCACGCGTTGCAATGGGCGGAAAAACTGCCACGACGGCGGCCATTGCCTCACACATGACCTTTGGGATCGGCTCAGCGATGAAATCTTCGGCTTTTTGGATGGTATATCGCTAGCCGGTTTGATGCGGCGGGGCCTGAGCGAAGGTACCGAGATCGCCTCCGAAACCCCGTCTGGATCGAGCAAAAAACAAGCCGCCTGATCGACTCCTCCCCGGCAATGCCGAGCAGTACTCGACGGCTCAGGACCCGCCGGTGAGATAGGGATGCACTCACTGCTTGCCGGGGAAGCGCGAGGCGGTTAGTTCGCGGTAGGTGTCGAGGTCCAAGGACACCTCCCGTGGTCGCCCGGAACAACCGAATGATAAGTAGATGCCGAATTCGATAGGCGCGGCCCTTTTGAAACGACGCGGAGAAACCCGGAGATAAAGGCTCAGCCGGCCATAGGATGAGTTGTGCCCACCATTGGGCTTACTCGATAGTTTCTTTTTTGCCGCAAATGAACGGGAATGAGCGCAAATGGGTCAAATAATACTCGGCTAAGGTCTGCGCTTGGCCAGCTCGACGCACACAGCCTTCTCGTACACGGACTCCAAGGAGGAGCACAGGAAAGCGAGGGAGCGTAAGCGACGAGCGGAGTGCGACGCCCCCCGCGAAGGCGTAGGGCCGAGCGTTTCGTCGGAGTGCGGCGCGTGAGCGCCGGCGGAGACGAAAGGCCAAGCCATGCGATACGGCGTCCAGTCCTTGTGGGAGTCCTGGCGCCGCGCGGAGTGTGCGCCGGGACGGACGCAGGACGAACGCGGGCCGCTGAAGGCCATGGCCGTCGCCTAATTTTTTGCACCCGAAATCGGACGGATCCCATTTCGGGTTTTGCGAACAATGGCGGCGCTCCGGATAAAAATTAACTCTATGTTTTTAAAGGTGTTGTCCAGATAGAGACTGTCTCAAAAAGCAGTCTCTAAGCCCCTCGCTTTGAACCATTCCAGGTTCAGCGCAAACTGTACCGGTCGTCGCCTCATC
>Ga0209788_1000032_pt1 | contig 47996 bp, 36 predicted proteins | sample WorMetLIZISLAND1_2_FD_187415 | JGI IMG/M metagenome (GOLD analysis project Ga0209788, IMG submission 187415) | Marine gutless worms symbiont microbial communities from Max Planck institute for Marine Microbiology, Germany - Olavius clavatus LIZARD... ...
GAGGAGTCCCCGCCGCAGGCGGGGGAGGTGGTTTACATAATCTGCCCGGGTTAAAAACATTTCGAAAAACCCTACGAAACCACCTCACCCCGGCGGAAGCAACCTTGTGGAACCTTCTTAAAAACAAACAGCTTGATGGACGCAAATTCAGACGGCAACATAGTGTCGGCAATTATATGATAGACTTTTACTGCCCGGCGGAAAAGCTTGCTGTGGAACTGGACGGCGAAGGGCATAATGGGGTTGCACGTTCCAAAAAAGATCAACAAAAGGACCTGTTTTTACATCAGGCTGGTATTTTAGTGCTTCGTTTTGAAAATCAGGTGGTTTGTAATCATCCGGAAGGCCTGTTGGCGCAGATCAAACAGCATTTTAGCCGGCATCAGGAACCACCCCGCCCTTCGGGCACCCCTCCTTGAAAAGGAGGGGTGTTTTTTATTCTCCCATTCGGAGAATGGGAGAATAACTCTCGTCTTTAGGCGAAGGCTGTAGCAGGCCCGTAGGGCCAAAAGTGGATATCCTCCGCCGAACCTCCATGGCCGTGAACAGCCACAACGAACGATGAAAGTCTTGCTTTTTGGTTCCTCGACGTTTTGTGTGGATTTGACATAAAGCGCCAACTGTTTCACTCATGCCGAAGCATAGGTCGGCATCCCCATGCCGACAGGCGGGGGATGCAACCTGTAAGTGCTGACGCTTTGTTCGGCGGCAAAGGGACTCATTCGCGGCGCGTTTTATCAGGCGTTGCCGGCAACGCCGCTAAATAGCGCCGGATCAATGCCGTTTTTGGAGAGGACTTTGCGCCAACGGGCTGCCAAGGGCTCTTCGAAGAGAATATCGGTATGGACCGGACTGACCAGCCAACTGTTTTCCCGCATTTCAAAATCCAGTTGTCCCGGCCCCCAACCGGCGCAGCCCAAGGCAAAGATATAGTTTTCGGGGCCACGGCCCTTTGCGATGGCTTCGAGAATCTCCTTGGTATTGCTCAGTCCCACCCCCTGGGCCACTTCAACGGTTTGGTCCCAACCGCCCGGATCATTATGCAAAATAAACAGTTCGTTCCTGTTGACCGGCCCACCGAAATGAATTGCCGTCTGTCCCACATCAGGGAGGGAATCAAGGCCCAATTCATCAAATATCGTTTGGGCCTTGAGGTCACGATGCTGGCGATTAATCACAATCCCCATGGCCCCGTTGGGGGTATACTTGCATATCAACGTCACCGTCTGATGAAAGTTGGGATCCATCAGCATGGGCATGCTGATTAAAAATTGGCCTTGGTATGATTCGTCTGCAATCAACTCGATTTTGCTTTCACGCTTTTCACATGATTCACTTGGCTATTTCACAATATATGCAGGTTACACCAGCTTCGGCGCAATCGGTTTATCCGGTTCGTCAAACTGCATATTCGGAAACGGCTTTTCAAAAAAATGATCTTCATCAGGCGGGATCGCAGCCAGCTCTTTTAACGCCTCGCGCACCTCACGGGTTCCTTGGGCGCACGCCCTGGTCAGATGTTGGTGATGGTCCTTGGCCTCGTGGAGGGAAAATTGACCCTTGCTGCTCTTTAAAAACGCCGTTGTCCGCTCTTTCACCGATCTCCAGGTATCCCGCCGGGCCTGATTGTTCAAAGGGGTTAGGTCATCATTATCGTCCATCAGTTTACGATGCTTGTGTCGGCCCAAATGGCGCACAAAGATGTACGCCCACAAAACCCCAAAAAGCACCGCCGCACCGCCGCACACAACGGCAGTCATCACAGGATCCAACGCACCGGCAATCCCCGTCACCGTCAGCCCCGCAAAAACCGCACCGCCGACGGCCACGCTAAGCAGCAAGCCCGGTAGATGGCTTTTCACTCGAAAGGCGCGCATTTTTTTGCGATAACTGATCAGCCCTTCCAACATGTGCGTCAACCGTTCGCCGTGGATCTCCACAAAAGAGGCCAGATGATCCAGGCGATAGCGCGCGGCATCCAGGATCAGTCGTTTTAAACTCTCCCGCTGGTTGCCCAAAAGCGTCAAATAGTGATTGGCCGTGTTAGCCTGGTGTCCCTGCCCTTCCGCGGCTCTGGGCGAATAGGTGAGATGGATATTGGGAATGTCCTTGCGGCCGGTCATCTGGGAAAGATTCCAGCAAAGGGTGCCGTACACCTGCAACAGATCGAGCAGCGAAGTGCACTCATCAATACGGTTTAAGACAAAGATAATGCGATCTTCAAAGGTATGGGCCGGAAGCGTATCGCGCAGGCTTTCGTGGGCCTCCCGGATGGTGCCCGCTTTGTGAGGGTCAAAAAGCACCAGCACCAGATCCGCCACATGGGCCAGGTCGCCGATCACCTGCTGGTAGTCGTAGCCCCGATCCCGTTCGGTGATGCTGTCCAGCATCCCCGGCGTATCGATGATGGCTAAATTTCTTAAAAAAGGCGCATTGACCTTTTTCATGCGAAAGTGGGCGGCAAACCGCTCGCCATGTTTTTTCAACGAATCAAAGGGAAATTCGGGGTCGTTTAACAGGACCTTACCGTCCCTCTCTTCGGTGATCCGAATACGGGTGTCTTTTTCATCAACCGTGTCGTCGTAAGTGATCACTGTAAAGGAGTCATCGGTGGGCGCCTGGCCGGTTTTCTGCACTTCGGCGCCCAAAAGGTCATTGATCAGCGTTGATTTGCCCGACGAGTAATTGCCCAGCACCAGCACCTGGGGACGCCACTTGATATTGACTTCCAGGGGAACTTCGCTGTAGCCGTATTTCAAGGCTGTCGGGGTCAGGTGCTCTTCCACCAGACCCAGCAGTTCCTGCCTTAGGGCGTCGATATAGTTTTCACGATACATGTGGGTTCCTTGGAGGCGGTTTCAATGTTCAGCATGGGGACCGTTTTGTTACGCCGCGCTCAGGTTGTCAGGATTGAATACCAAATATCCATTTGGTCGGTCAACCAATTGTGTCAAATGTGTTACCCACCGATTAATTCAATCTGGGCATAAAAAGCTCCGGAACTTCTTTGGTGTCGGGGTTTTTTGTATTTTACCGGACGTTTCCGGATGTTGACTTGGTGGAGATGAGGGGAATCGAACCCCTGACCTCAGCGTTGCGAACGCTGCGCTCTCCCATCTGAGCTACATCCCCATAAATAGGTCTTCAGGGTCTGTCTGAATACAAAAGAAAAGAGTGTTACCGTAACTTCACCGCATTGGTCCGCTCAAGAGGTTTATTCTATAACGCTATTTGTTCCGAGCGACTTTCCGGTTGTTGTTTCCCTTTGTTGAGGCCGTCTCAAAATAGTTCGTGGGATCCACCGGAATGCCGTCTTTATGCACTTCGTAGTGTACATGGGGTCCGGTGCTACTGCCTGTGTTGCCCACCAGTGCGATGGTTTCGCCTTTTTTGACCGCCGCACCTCGTTTTTTGAGAAGTTTATCGGCATGGGCGTAACGCGTCAAAAAACCATTTCCGTGATTGACCGTTATCATTTTACCAAAGCCGTGATTATAGTTAGAGAACTGTACGATTCCGTCAGCCGTCGCTTTAATGGGCGTTCCCTTGGGTGCGCCGATATCATACCCGTCATGAAACTCTTTGCGGTTGGAAAAGGGCGCCCGGCGGTAACCAAACCGGGAGGTGACACGACCGCCTATCACCGGGAGAATGGAAGGTATGGCCGCTTCCCGGGCCGCTTTCGCCTCCAGCCCTTTGAGCAGCTCTTTCAGGTCGTCGCTCTTTAACGCAATGACCGCCTCAACAACGCCGGCCTTTTGGTGTAAATCGTGCAGCAGATGCTCTTGCCCTACCCCCGTTTCCGACAACTCGGACGACACCCCTCCGATACCGAACGGTTCCGGCTGTTCAACCATTTCGCCTCCGCCGATGCCAAAAGCCTCGGCAGCGATGTTCTCCTTTTCAATCTCAGCCTGAACACGAATCCGGTTCTCCAGCTCCTCCAACTCGGTGATTCTTTTTTGAAGCATCTCCATTTTTTGGGCAAAGGCATGGATTTGAACCTGCTGCCGCTTGATCTCAAGCCGTTGCGCGGAACGTAGCAGTTGCAGGGCGGAACGCTCCTTGCGTACCTGATGATAATCGTAGGAGAAATATCCGGTGACCGACACCACTGCAATCAGAACCAGACCGATACTGCAAAAAATGCGAAAGCCGTAACGGTGACTATCTATTTTGCGGAGCTGCCGCCAGCAAAAGATTTCGGCTTTGCGCACGACGCGTCTGCTGCGAATACGCAACCACCGCTTACAACGATCTAAAAGAAGCAAGAATCTGTTTATAGCCATACGCCCCCATCTATTATAGCTTCCCAGTCGACATAAAGGAAAATTTGTTCTCCATATCAGCCATTGCCCTATCGTGTCAAGCGGTTGCGCATTCAAAATCCGCGATTGATTTTGTGCAAACCGGTTCATTGGCCCATGTCGGCCCAAAAAACAGCGCGAATCGCTATAAAATCATCCCGGCATGATGATTATGGAACAGCGACGACGCGATGATTCCAAAAAAACAACAAATACCCGCCCTCCGGACACAACTATCCACCCCAACTCAAAAGAGACATTGCCTGACGGCCCCTATCCCTCGGCAAACAACCAGCTCCGATACCGGATACCGGAAATCCTTTACACGGTCCAATTAACCACATTTAATTTCTCAGCACCAATTCTGTAGAAGGCTTTATCATTGGTAACCAAACAAGCGCCGACAGCGATGGAATGGGCCGCAATCAACATGTCCATGGAGCCAAGAGGGGTTCCGTTATTTTCACAAAAAAACCTTAGGGTGGCATATTCAGCAGCCGCTTTGGAGCCCCAATCCATAATTTCAACACGAAGCAAAAAGTCTTTTATCAGTACGGGTAGTTTTTTTGCGCCAGGCATCTTGGCCACGCCGAAAAGAAGCTCAGCTTGTGTAATCGAAGATACACAAACCCTCTCAATTGGAACCTTCAAGAGGTTTGCTTCCACGACCCTCGGCTTACCCTTGATAATCTGACTGACCGTGTTGGTGTCCAGCATGTAAAGATCGCAGGCGTCCTTCATTAAAACAGGTCCCGCTCTTGCTGTTTCGGTTGATCACGATCAGCCATAAATTCATCCGGCACATCAACATTGTCTCGCAACGCAAAAAATCCGTCCCATGATTTAGGCTTACGAGACAAAACCACATCACCTGTCTTTTGATCCTGACGAATAAAAACCTCATCACAGTCTGTAAACCGAAATGCCATCGGAATTCTCACGGCTTGGCTGCGTCCGTTTTTAAAAAGTTTTGCTGTTTGGGTCATACGAACCTCCCTAAACAAACCACAAGATATACCACAGCATATACCACCTGTGTGATATGTCAAGGTATATGACGGGTTGGGTCGGGCAAGATTTGAGCCGCCCTTTTTGTTCCGATAAAACAGATTACAAGTTTAAGAACAGCGTCCAAGGCCGTGTCCATGTTTTTCCGGGTAGTTGCAGTAACCTCACGAGCACTTTCTTTGTCTTTAGCGAATCCAGCTTTATGTAATTTCTCTAAGTTACTAAAATGGGTTGATCTTTAATATGGCTAACAGCTCTTGGGTTTTCTGTTTCAGGCCTGTCTACCTGAATCAACGAGGTTTTTCAATCTCTTGCACTTCTATTCCATTGGTAATCGCGGAACTTGGGGCATTTTTTTGCAGTGACGCCGGGAAAAATAGTTGCGATCAGGCGATCCCCAGCTTGAATTTCAGCGATTTTAAGGTGTTGTGCATCAGCATGGTAATCGTCATAGGACCGACCCCACCCGGAACCGGAGTAATGCTGCCGGCAATCTCCTTGGCGGCGTCAAAGTCGACATCACCCTTGAGAATCGCAATCTTTTTGCCGGTTTTTTCGCTGATCTTTTCACCCACCCGGTTGACACCCACATCAATCACGCAGGCGCCGGGCTTAATCCACTCCGGTTTAACCAAATCGGGAACCCCGGCGGCCACAATCAGGATATCGGCGCGTTTACAGTGGGCGGCTAAGTCTTGGGTTCGAGTGTGTACCACCGTCACTGTGGAGTTGGCGCCGGGGCCTTTTTGAAACATCATATTGGCGATGGGTTTGCCTACGATATTGGAACGACCCACCACTACCACTTCGGCGCCGCTGGTCTCCACGCCCGCCCGGACAATCATCTCCTGGATGCCCGCCGGTGTGCAGGGCGGAAATTTCACTTCGTCGCCGCCGATCATCAAGCGCCCGACATTAACCGGATGGAATCCATCCACATCTTTATCAGGGTCAATGGCGTTGAGCACTTTTTTGTCGTCAATATGTTTGGGCAAAGGGAGCTGCACCAAAATGCCATGAATGGACTCATCTTTGTTGTATTTGTCAATCAGCGCCAGCAGCTCTTCTTCACTGATATCCACCGGCCGGCTGTCTTGTACCTCTTTAAACCCGACACGATGGGCCGTTTTGATCTTCAGGGTGACATAGGAAATCGAAGCAGGATTTTCACCCACCAGGATCGTTACCAAACCCGGTACCTGATTATGCTTTGCCTTAATATCGGCGACTTCACTCTCAATTTCTTTTAGAATTTCCTCCCGAATCTCGGTCCCTTTGATCAATTTGGCTGACATGGCGAGCCCTTTCGTTAAGTATTTGAACACAATGGTTGTCGGTTTTCATAATAAAATGCATCGGGGATGTCAACAAATCCCTGCAATAGTGCGCTATATGGGCCATGGAGCCCCGTCCAGCCCCGCTGTTTCTTTCGCATCAAACATCAAATTAAAATTTTGAACAGCTTGACCCGCGGCCCCTTTCACCAGATTATCAATCACTGAAATCAATTTAATGCGACCCACGCGGGCATCGATAGTAAAACCGATGTCACAATAATTGGTTCCTTTGACCTGCAATGTTTCCGGGAAGGCTGCCGGCGGCATAATACGCACAAAGGGACTTTTGGCGTATGCGTCTACCAAGCATTCCCGGACCCTTGTTTCATCAATGTCATCATCCATTTCGGCATAGATGGTGCAAAGCATCCCCCGGGACATGGGGACCAGGTGGGGCGTAAAACCGACGACGACGGGCCGACCCGCCGTTTCGGATAAAATCGCTTCAATTTCGGGCGTATGGCGATGAGCGCTTACCTTGTATGCTTTAAATGAATCGTTAACTTGACAAAAGTGGGTCGCCAAAGAGGGACCCCGCCCTGCCCCGCTGACACCCGATTTGGCATCTATGATGAGGGTGTCAGGGTCAATCAAACCGGCTTTGATCAACGGGATCAATGGTAACATGCTGCAAGTAGGGTAACATCCCGGATTGCCGATCAAATCAGCGTCGCGAATTTTATCGCCATAGATTTCGCTCAGGCCGTAAACCGCTTTTTTCAGAAGGTCCTTGGCCGGATGGGGCTCATAGTACGCTTCATACGTCTTTGCATCTTTAAAACGAAAATCAGCGGAGAGATCGATAACCCGCAGGCCCTGATGCAACAATCGCGGCACGATTTCCATGGGAATTTTATGGGGCAGTGCCGTAAACACCACGTCGGCTTTTTCAGCTATGTACTCCACATCCACGGCTTCGCACACCTGATCCACAGTTCCCGCAAACGCCGGATAGACCTCACTGAACGGTTTCTGCGCGTATTGTCGTGAGCATAGTGCTGACAGCTCAACTTCGGGATGTCCCGCCAGTAGCCGTACCAATTCCGCCCCGGCATATCCGGTGGCGCCGATCACCGCTGCTTTTATCATATTCGCTCCGGAGAAACACCAAAAATTATATCGATTGACACCCTTTCATATTTTCGTTAATGATTCGCTCGTTACACATTAACTATGATCGGGGCTGTAGCTCAGATGGGAGAGCGCATGACTGGCAGTCATGAGGTCAGGGGTTCGAGCCCCCTCAGCTCCACCACATCATCTTCCGAAACAACAATAAGATGTCCTGCAAAGGTCTCATAATGATCTACTTGCCGCCTGCCCGGCCGTCATCACACGCTTCGTCCATGCCGCCGCCATGTTCAGCGGTTCCGGAAAGCGTACAGACCGGATCAGCATCGCCTTCTTTAATTTCAGTATTGGCCGGATCCACATCAACGGGCTCATAGCTCATGTCCGCCAGTCGCTTTAAACGCCGATAACGGACAGTGCATTCTTTTTCCAGTTGAACGGTGAGTCGGTCAAATTCATCGGGGAATGATTTTTTCAGGCTGGCATAGCGGATCTCTCCGGACAGGAATTGCTGCAATGTTCCGTCGGGTTCCTTGGATTCCAGAACAAATGGATTTTCGCCTTCGTCCGCCAGATTCGGGTTATAGCGATAGAGCGGCCAGTAACCCGATTTAACCGCCAGATCCATCTCTTTTTGGCTTTTGCCCATCCCCGCCATAATGCCATGATTGATGCAGGAAGCGTAAGCCATGATTAGCGACGGCCCATCATAGCTTTCAGCCTCAACCATTGCCTTGAGAGTCTGTTGTTTGTTCGAGCCCATGGCGATGTTGGCCACATAGACATAACCGTAAGACATGGCCATGGCGCCCATATCTTTTTTCGCCGTCTTTTTCCCGGACGTAGCAAATTTCGCCACCGATCCGGTGGGGGTCGCTTTGGATGATTGTCCACCGGTATTGGAGTAGACCTCGGTGTCGAAAACCATGACATTGATATCCTCCCCGGACGCCAATACATGGTCAATACCACCAAAAGCGATATCATAGGCGGCGCCATCGCCACAGAAGATCCAATAAGATTTTTTAGTAAAAAGAGATGCATAGCTGTTGATCTGCGTCAATAGAGGATTGTCGTTAAATGTAGGCAACATCGCTTTAAGTTGATCACCATACTCACGGGATAACACGGCATCCTTACGATTTTCCAGCCAGCCTGTGAAAGCTTTTTTCAAGTCCTCGGGAATATCGGTGTCAGTCGCCTCGGTCACCAGATCAACCAGTTTATCGCGCTGTTGTAGCTGCCCCAGCAACATGCCGTAAGTGAACTCGGCCGGGTCTTCAAATAGCGAATTGCCCCAAGTGGGACCAAAACCATCTTTGTCGACGCAGTAGGGCGCCGATGGGGCCGATCCGCCCCAGATGGATGAACATCCCGTCGCATTGCCGATAATCATCCGTTCGCCGTAGAGCTGGGTGAGCAGTTTGGCGTAAGGGGTTTCACCACAACCCGCACAGGCGCCGGAAAACTCAAGCAGCGGCTGTACAAACTGGCTTCCCTTTACCGAGGTGCGTTTCATCAGATTATCACGCACAGGCAAAGTAAGACTATAGGCTGCGTTGGGAACCTGGAGTTCGGTTTGGGTCTCCAGCGGTTTCATTAATAACGCCGGTTTCTTGGCCGGGCAGATATCGGCACAGTTGCCGCAGCCCAGGCAATCCAGTGTATGAACCTGAATTCTGAATTGAAGCCCTTTGAGATCCTTGCCCAACGCCTTCTTGGCGGTAAAGGTTTCCGGCGCTTTTTCCAGTTCCTCGTCGGTAGTCAGCACCGGACGGATGGCCGCATGGGGACAGACCATGGCGCACTGGTTGCATTGGATGCAATTCTTCTCAACCCATTCCGGCACCATGATGGCCACCCCCCGTTTTTCGTACCGGGTGGTGGCCACAGGGAAAATTCCATCCGGGTTAAAGGCGCTGACCGGCAGGGTGTCACCTTTGGCCGAGTTAATGGGCCGCATCACCTCGGTCACCCATTGGGGAACCTCTTTGGCGGCTTTGTCATCGCCCAACTCCGCATCGGCCCAGGAGGCGGGGTAATCCACGGCCACCAAATGATCCAGGGTCTTGTCCACGGCATCCACATTCATTTTCACAATATGATCGCCTTTACGGCCAAATAGCTGGTTGATTTGATCTTTCAGGTAGGCAATGGCCTCATCCACCGGAATCACATTGGCCAATTTGAAAAAGGCGGTTTGCATGATCATGTTGATACGGCCCCCCAAACCCACTTCCGATGCGATGGCAACGGCGTCGATATTATAAAATTTCAACTCCTTTCGGGCGATGGTGCGTTTGACGTGTCCGGGCAGCTTGCTCTCCATCTCTTCCAGGGACCAGTTAGAGTTGAGGCAAAAGGTTCCGCCGGGTTTGATGCCTTCCAGCACATCGTAAATATCGACATAACTCGATTTGTGGCAGGCGATATAATCGGCCGCATCTATCAGGTAGGTTGCCTGGATGGGCGATTGGCCGAACCGCAAATGAGAGATGGTCACACCGCCTGACTTCTTGGAGTCGTAGGCAAAGTAGGCCTGGGCGTACATGTCGGTATTATCGCCAATAATTTTGATGGCGCTTTTGTTGGCGCCCACGGTTCCATCGGCCCCAATTCCCCAGAATTTGCACTGGACGGTTCCCGGGGGTGTCGCTTCAAGGCCACTCTCCACGGGCAGCGAGGTGTCGGTCACGTCATCGGTAATCCCCACCGTAAAATGATTCTTGGGGGTTTGGACGACCATGTTGTCAAAAACCGACTTGACCATGCTTGGGGTAAACTCCTTGGAACCAAGCCCGTAACGGCCGTTGATGGTTTTCATGCCCACGCCGTTTTCCATGAAGGCCGTGCAGACATCCTGGTAGAGCGGATCACCCAGGGCGCCGGGTTCTTTGGTCCGGTCTAAAACAGTGATGATTTTCGCCGACTGCGGAATGACCTTGATTAGATAATCGGGCGCAAAGGGGCGGAACAGGCGAACTTTGACCAGCCCCACAGCTTCACCCTGATCGTTGAGGTGGTTGACGGTTTCTTCAATGGTTTCACACGATGATCCCATGGAGATAATAACCCGCTCAGCATCGGGATGGCCAACATAATCAAAAAGATTGTATTGACGGCCTGTCAGTTCGCTGACTTTGGCCAGGTAATCGGCCACAATACCCGGGGCTTTCAAATAATAGGTGTTGGCCGCCTCCCGTCCTTGAAAATAGATGTCGGGGTTTTGGGCCGTACCGCGCAGTTCCGGACGTTCCGGATTGGCGCCACGGGCGCGGAAAGCATTGACCGCCTCCATGTTGACCAGCTTGGCCATATCGGCATAGTCAATCATCTCGATTTTCTGAATTTCGTGGGAAGTGCGGAAGCCGTCCAGAAAGTGGAGAAAAGGCACGCTGGACTCGATGGCCGCCAGATGCGCCACCAGACCCAAGTCCTGGGCTTCCTGGACCGAGGAAGAACCCAAAATGGCAAAGCCGGTTTGACGGACCGCCATAACATCCTGATGGTCTCCAAAGATGGAAAGCGCATGAGCGGCAATGGCCCGGGCGGTCACGTGGATCACGCCGGGTAAGAGTTCTCCGGACATCTTGTACATGTTGGGGATCATCAGCAACAGCCCCTGGGATGCGGTAAAGGTGGATGTCAGAGCGCCCCCCGCCAGCGATCCATGCACCGAAGCGGCGGCGCCGGCTTCGGACTGCATCTGGCGAACCAACATCGGCTGGCCGAAGATGTTCTTTAAGCCGTTGGCGGCCCACTCATCGCAGATCTCTCCTATGGGGGAGGACGGCGTAATGGGATAGATCGTTGCGACATCGCTCATGGCATATGCCACATGCGCAGCGGCGGTGTTTCCATCGAGGGTTTTCATTTTCTTTGCCATACATCCACTCCTCCTATAAAGGTGTTTCGGCCGGGTTTGGCCCATATAAATAGTAAAGTAAAGTACCCCAAACCCTGTTTTTTGTAAATAATAAAATCGTACCCAAGATCCGCGATGAATCATACGGAAAGTAGTCCAAAAGGTTGAAAAACCTCGTTGATTCAGGTAGAGAGGAGGTGATTCATCACGGATCTTGGGATAAAACGGTTTCCAACAATCATCAGGCAACACCCATGACGTCCATTTGGCAGGTTCAACAGCCGGGTCCCGACGCGGTTCAAGCGCTGGCCAAATCGCTCAAGCTGCCACCGATCATTGCCGCGCTATTTATCAATCGAAACCTTACCACAACCGATCAGTGCCGTCGGTTCTTAGACCCTTCTTTTGAACAACTGACACCGCCATCAGCATTAAAAGATATTGACAAAGCGACGCATCGCATCACCCAGGCGCTTTTAAACAACGAAACAATCCAGGTGTTTGGCGACTACGATGTGGACGGTGTCACCAGCACCGCCTTGATCTGGTCCTTTTTAAAACAGTGCGGCGCGTCGGTTAGGGCCTACATCCCCCACCGTATGGATGAGGGCTATGGCATTCAACCGGAACAGATCGAAGCGGTGGTTTTATCCAATGCGGCAACCTTGATCATCACGGTTGATTGCGGTGTCGGCAGCCATGCGGCTATTTCCCTTGCGCAAGAAAAAGGGGTGGATGTAATTGTAACCGACCACCATGAAGTGCCGGACCCGCCCCCCGCGTCATTGGCCGTAATCAACCCGAAACAAAAAGGTTGCACCGCCCGTCTATCCTATCTCGCGGGCGTGGGAGTCGCCTTTTACCTTCTTCTCAATCTGCGCAAACATCTTCGTCGAATTGGGTTTTGGACCCCGCAACGGCCGGAACCAAACCTGAAAGAGGCGTGCGACCTGGTGGCGCTGGGAACCGTGGCCGATATGGTTCCTTTGATCAATGAAAATCGTCTATTGGTCCGTGCCGGAATTGGCGTTTTGAAACGCGCACCGCGGCCCGGCTTAAGGGCGCTCATGCGGTTGGCCGGGGTTGACTCCGCAACCGTCGACGGTCAAGCCATTGCATTTCGATTAGCGCCCCGGATCAACGCCGCCGGCCGCATGGGCCATGCCCGCAGCGCATTCCGGCTTTTGGCCGTTGGTGACGAATCAAACGCGTTGAATATCGCCGGAGATTTGGAGCGGTTAAATGAAAAACGGCGCGCCACAGAAAATAAAGTAGTTCAAGAGGTGCGGCGCCAAATAGCGGACCATCCCGGTTTACTGGACGATCCGATCCTTGTTCTCCAGAGGCCCCACTGGCATGAGGGGGTTTTGGGGATTGCCGCCGCGAGGGCGGTTCGGCGGTATCACCGCCCGGCAATTTTGCTCAGCACCCGCAGCGGCATTGCCAAAGGATCGGCCCGGAGTATTCCCGGCATCGATATTCATAAGCTGATTTCCCTTTGTAAACAGCATCTGCTGGGTTTTGGCGGTCACGCCCTGGCCGCCGGGCTCCAACTGGCGCCCGAACATATCGATCCATTTACAGGTTCTCTTCTGACGAAAGCCCGGCAACAGATAAAGGCCAGGGGTACCCGGAAAATCACCATTGACGGACACCTTGATTTACACAAGATCACACCATCGTTTTTAGATCTCTTGGACCGGATGGCCCCCTTTGGGACAGCTAATCCGGAACCCCTTTTTGTGTGCGATAATGTCCGCGTTATCGAGCATGCTGTGATCGGTAAAAACCATTTACGGCTGACGCTGCATCAAAAGGAACTGCCCGCCGGAACCTTTTTTCAGGCGATCTGGTTCAATCCGCCCACGCTTAAAACACCCGGTCATTTCAATCAAATGGCGTTTAACGCCGCGTGGAATCATTGGAACGGTTCCAAAACCCCGCAAATTCAAATTGTGGCGATTCGGTAATATTTCGCGCCTGAAAACCTGAAAAGGAGATCAGTTTTTTATATTTGCATTTACATTTTCACTTGCGTCATCAACATTATTTTCCTAATAGTATATCTTTCAAGGACCGTGTCCAACAGCATCTGTTTTCGGGTCTTCAGGCTTTGTGGATCCCGCGATGCCGGATTGGACGTTTATATAAAACCCGGAGGCCGAATGGCAAAAGTTTTTCGAACCCATACCCGTGAAGCAAGCATCCTTTCCCGGATCGAATCATCCAAGGAACACGCCCGCCGTAGGGTCATCAACGGTATCCGTGATTGCCAGGAGCCTTTGAGCAGCGCCATCGCAATGAAGCTGGTGGAAGCCGACCTGATCGAAACCACCAATAAGAACTGGCTGGAAGAGCAGTTTGAAAAGTGCCTGGAACAGTTGATTTACGCGGATGATTTTGATGTGGACTTTTTCATTGCCCCTATCCGCACCTTGGTCCCCAACCCCCACCCCATCAGCATCTATGTGACCGCTTACGTCATTGAAAAATTGATCGATGCCAAGGAGATCATTGATATTTATGGCTCTGATGAAGATCTCTATGGCGTCATTCATCAGGAGGTCCAGCGCTTTTTACCGATCCCCGCGTAAATCCGGCCGATTGTTTCGCCATCTGACGCGCTTCGTCCAAAACAGCCAATCGCAGTGCTTCGGGCGCAAGAACGGTTGCGTCCCGGCCCCACCTGAGCACCCAATACGTTGCTTCATCCGGTCCCGCGTTGAAAATACCGTCGGCCGTTTCGGTTCCCATTGCTTTGAGCCGGTTTGCAAACGGTAAAAACGGCCTGTTCCCCTAAAATCAGCGCCACTGCCCGCCGCAGGGCCTGACCGGCTTTTAAATGTAATCTCTCGCCAATGGCAATGATCGTGGTTCCTGTATCGGGATCCCCCAGGTGCAAGAATCCCTTGCAATCACCGGGGTGTGACCTAAGGGCCTCATATAGCGCTGTCAGTGTTAGAGAATCGGCTACGGCAAGATCGATTTTAAAGTGTATTGTGGCGGTCCAATGCTCTTCGGCCGCCTCCACGGGAATTACATCCGTGGCCAGGATACCGGTGTTCTTTTCTTCCCTTTGAAGGTTACCCTCCACCAAAATCCGATTCTCAACTTTAAGGAAGGGCTCAACTTGTGGAAACAGTTTGGGGAACACGGTCACCTGTACAGAACCGTCCAACCCTTCCAGGGTGATCCGGGCCATGGACTCACCCCTTTTTTTGGTGATGATATTTTTCACATGGGTGACGACACCGCCCACACGGAGCCTTTGGCCGTCTTTTTTACCCGCCAGGTCCAATATGCCCGTATCCGTGAATTTATCTAATATATGCTGATAGTTGGCCAGTGGATGTCCGCTAATATAAAATCCAAGCACCTCTTTTTCATGCGCCAGACGGGTGGCGTCGTCCCACTCGGGTAATTGCGGCATGACCGGCGGGTTGATGGTTGCGACGTTGTCATCGCCGTTAGCAAAGAGGTTCATTTGAGGGGTATTGCGTTCCCGCTGGACGCAGGCGCCGTGATCCATGGTGGTTTCCAGCACCGCCGTCAACGATGCGCGGGTCTGACCCAGACAATCAAATGCGCCGCATTTTATGAGACTTTCCAGCACCCGCTTGTTGGCTTTACCCAGATCGACCCGCTCACAAAAATCAAAAACCGATTGAATCTTTTTCTCTTCACGTATGGCAAGGATTGAGTCAATGGGCCCCTCACCGATGTTTTTGACGGCCAGGAGACCGAAACGGATGTTACTGTCCACCACGGTGAACATTTTATCGCTGGCATTGATATCCGGCGGAAGTACTTCAATCCCCCGTTCGCGGCATTCGGACATCAACTTGACCACCTTGTCGGTCTGATGAATCTCACTGTTAAAAAGGGCGGCCAAAAATTCCACCGGATAGTGCGCTTTCAGATATGCCGTTTGGTAGGCCACCATGGCATAGGCGGCGCTGTGTGATTTATTAAACCCATAACGGCCGAAGGTCTTCATCAGGTCAAAGAGTGCGTGCGCTTTATTTTCGGGAACCCCGTTGGCCACGGCCCCGTCAATGAATTTGGCCTCATTGGCATCAATCAGTTCCATCTTTTTTTTCCCCATGGCCTTACGAAAATCGTCCGCCTCGGACATGGAGTAACCAGCCAGATCCACCACAATCCGCATGATCTGCTCCTGGTAGACAATCACGCCGTAGGTGTTTTTCAGGATCGGCTCCAGCTCGGGAATGAGATAAACAACTTTTTTGTTGCCCTGCTTACGGTCCACATACTCATTGGACATCCCGCTGTCCAGAGGGCCGGGCCTGTAAAGGGCCACCAGGGCGATAATATCGTTGATATGGCTGGGTTTCATCCGGGCCAACAGCCCTTTCATCCCGTCCGATTCCAATTGAAACACGCCGGTTGTATCGGCATTGCCCAGCAATTGAAAAGTGGCCGGGTCGTTCAAGTCAAGATCTTCCGGATCGGGTCTCGGGCGCCCCTGCCTTTCTACAAGACCCAGGGTGTTGTCGATAACCGTCAGGTTACGGAGGCCCAGGAAATCAAACTTCACCAATCCGATCTTTTCAACGCAATTCATATCGAATTGGGTAATGACCTCACCCTTTTTCCCACGATAGAGGGGCAGATATTCCCGAAGCGGTTTGTCGGCGATCACCACCCCGGCTGCGTGGGTGGACGCGTGTCGATTGAGCCCCTCCAGGGTAAGGGCAATATCCAGCAACTCTTGAATATCAGGGTTTTCATTGGCCTTTTGGCGCAGCTTCGGTTCTTGCTCTAGGGCCTCTGCCAGCGTGATCCCCAATTTATCGGGGACTAATTTGGCAATGGTGTCGGCTTCAGACAGCGGAATGGCCAAGGCCCGCGCTACATCTCGAATTACCGCCTTGGCTTTCATGGAACCATAAGTAATGATCTGGGAGACGTAATCGCCGCCGCCATACTTTTTCACTACGTAATCGAAGACCTTCTCCCGTCCATTGATGCAAAAATCAACATCAATATCAGGCATACTTTTACGGCCCGGATTTAAAAAACGTTCAAAAAGCAGATCATAGGCAATGGGATCAAGACCGGTAATCCCTAAGGAATAGGCCACCAGGCTGCCCGCGGCCGATCCCCGACCCGGCCCCACCGGGATTTTATTGTCCTTGGCATATCGAATAAAATCGGCCACAATTAAAAAGTAGCCGGCAAAACCCATCTCAATGATGACTTTCAACTCATACTCGAGGCGCTCATTGTAGGCGGCCTCATCCACCTCCGGGCGCTTCTCTTTAATCGCCGCCATCACCTTGGCAAACCCCTTCCGGGTCTCTTCCTCAAAACATTCCGCTTCGCTTTTGCCCCTTGGTGTTTCGAACTGGGGAAAATGGAACGTTTGGGTGTCCAGTTCCACATTACACCGATCTGCGATCCAACGGGTATGATCAATGGCGCCGGGGAAACGGCCCAATTCAGCGGCCATCTTCTCGCCCGGTTTAAAATACAAATCTTCGGTGGAAAATGTAAACCGGCTCGCGTCATGGATCGTTTTGTTGGTCTGAATGCAGAGAAGAACTTCATGGGCCTTGACATCTGCTGCATCCAGATAGTGACAATCATTGCTGGCCACCATGGGAATGCCCAGCCGTCGGTGCATATCCAAAAGGCCCTCATTGATTTTATCCTGTAAAAGCATCCCGTTGTTTTGCACTTCAAGGAAAAAGTGATCCGGGCCAAAAATATCCACATGCTCTTTTGCCGCGGCGTCAGCAGCTTTTACATCGCCGTTACGGATAAGCTTTGGCACCTCACCCTGGAGGCAGGCCGACATGGCGATCAGGCCCTTATGATACTTTCTGAGCAGATCTTTATCCACCCGGGGGCGGCTGTAAAACCCTTCCAACTGGGCAATGGTGGCCAGTTTACAGAGGTTTTGATACCCTTCCATGGTCTCGGCCAAAAGGATCAAATGGGCTGTTTTCTTGCGGTCTTCAGGTGTTTTATACTGAATCCCCCGCGGCGCCACGTAGCATTCACAACCAATAATCGGCTTCACCCCGGCGGCGCGGGCCTTTTCGTAAAAGTCGACCACCCCGAACATGGTACCGTGGTCGGTAATGGCCACCGCGTCCATGTTGTATTCTTTCACCCGTGTAAACAGCGCTTTCAGTTGAATGGCTCCGTCCAACAGGCTGTACTGGGTGTGCAAATGCAGGTGAACAAAGGGGTGTGTCGCAGATTCTGATTTTGGCATAACGATCCTCTAACAACCTCCTTCCAGTTCAATGTAACAGATTACTGCCGATAGTTGGGCGCTTCCTTGGTAACGGTCACATCGTGGACATGGCTTTCACGCATTCCCGCGGCGCTGATCTTGACAAACTCCGCCTTTTCTCTCAGCTCGCCCAGTGTGCGGCAGCCGACATAACCCATTCCGGCTTTTAGCCCTCCCACCAACTGATGAACAGTGTCGGCCAATGGTCCGCGATAAGGCACCCGGCCCACAATTCCTTCGGGGACAAGCTTGTCGTCGGCCTCCTGTTCCGTCTGATAGTAACGGTCACGGCTTCCCTTCCGCATTGCCTCCAAAGAGCCCATACCCCGATATACCTTGTAGGTCCGGCCTTGAAAAATAATCTGTTCGCCCGGACTCTCGTCGGTGCCGGCGAAAAGGCCGCCAATCATAACCGACCGGGCGCCCGCAGCCAGGGCCTTTGTAATATCACCGGAGTATTTGAGCCCACCGTCGGCAATAACGGGGTTATCCCTGGCGTTGGCGCTTTGGGCGCAGTTCATAATTGCGGTCAATTGCGGCATCCCGATGCCTGCGATAATCCGAGTGGTGCAGATCGATCCGGGCCCGATACCCACCTTGACGGCATCCGCACCGGCATCGATCAGCGCCGCAGCCCCCTCGGCGGTACCCACATTGCCCGCAATGACATCGGTATCCGGGTGGTTGGCCTTTACGGTTTTGACCGCTTCAATCACATTGCGGCTATGTCCGTGGGAAGTGTCAATGCAGAGCACATCCGCCCGGGCATCCACCAGGCTTGCCGCCCGCTCCTCCATATCCGGACCGACCCCAACGGCGGCCCCCACCCGTAACCGGCCCAGCTCATCTTTGCAAGCATGGGGATATTTTTTAATTTTTTCTATATCCTTGATGGTGATAAGACCTTTGAGCTTTCCCTTATCATCTACAACCAGCAGCTTTTCAATGCGGTGTTGGTGCAGCAGCCGTTTGGACTCATCCAGAGTGATCCCCTCTTTGACTGTCACCAGGTTTTCCGCGGTCATTACATCGGAGACCTTTTTATCGAGATTGGTTTCAAAGCGTAAATCCCGATTGGTAACGATCCCTACCAGCCTTTCCCCCTTTACCACCGGCAACCCGGAAATGCGATACCGATTCATTAATTGCAACACTTCGGCCACCGTATGATTCGGGTCAATGGTCACCGGATCCACGATCATACCGCTTTCCGACTTTTTGACCTTATCCACTTCCACCACTTGCTCTTCGATGCTCAAATTGCGGTGAATCACACCAAGCCCGCCCATCCGGGCCAAAGTTATGGCGGTAGCGGACTCGGTCACTGTATCCATGGCGGCGCTGATAATCGGGATATGTAAAGCGATATTGCGGGTTACCCGGGTGCTCACATCGCAATCTTTGGGCAGTACGTCCGAATAGCCCGGCGCCAGCAATAAATCGTCAAACGAATAACTTTCCTTTATGGATTCAACCATTCATGCCCCCGGTTTTTGAATCAATTCAGCCCGGATTTTGCACGCCACGGATGGGTTCATTGGCAAGGCAGCAAGGGCGAAGCTGTATGCTAATACCGCGAGCCCTTGATAACACAGCCAATGGACGTAGCCCGTGAGCGTCCGCCCGGATGAAATTTTACCAACTGTTATCAATGTCAAAACACCAACGCGGTGTTCAGGAAATAACCGTAAACATATGGTAACAAGCTGAAATATAAAATATAAATGATTTTCCGGTAAAATTTCATGCAAAATTCGGGTTCAGACCACTTCATGCCGCGGATCCCCCATGCCAATAGCAGAAGGATTTCCAAAGCGCAATCCCCTATTTTGGGGTTGAAGCATCACCCGACTACCATATATATGGTAAACATTTGAGTTTAAAACGGATATCGAAAATGGTATACTGCGGACAAAAGATAAAAAACCCGGGCTGGTTTGCCTGGTACGTTTCACCCTGAGGAAATTCGGATGTTGCTAAAAATAAATCAGCAAAACCCACAGGCAAGGCTGATTCAACGGGTGGTGGACATCGTAAGACAGGGGGGTGTTATCGCCTACCCGACAGACACCTATTACGGCATCGGCTGTGATATTTTAAATAAAAAAGCCATCCGGAAGATCTATCACTTGCGCCAACGAGGAAAAAATAAACCTTTTAGCCTTATCTGTTCAGACCTGAAGAATATTGCCGATTACGCCAAAGTTTCCAATTATGCTTATAAAACCATGAAACGGATGCTTCCAGGTCCCTATACCTTTATTTTGGAGGGTTCGCGCCTGGTGCCCAAAATCATGCTCACCAAGCGTAAGACCGCGGGCATCCGGGTACCGGACAACGCCATCTGCCTGGAACTGGTAAAAGGTTTGGGAAACCCCATTTTATCGGCCAGCGCCAAAGTCCCCGATCAAGGACTGTTTAACGACGCATCGCTGATCCACGACTATTTCGGCCATCGGTTAGATGCGGTGATTGACGGCGGCCCGGTACCGGGCAACCCGTCCAGTGTTATCTCATTAATTGGGGACCAGCCGGAGGTCATCCGGGAGGGGGTCGGTGATATTTCGGTTTTTGGATAAATATCAGGGGGACAGTTGATACGTGTACCACGCCTTTGTATTTCCAACAATCTCAACAAAATATTTGATTTTACACTATTATGTTGTTATATGAAAAGTGGAATCAACGGTAGGCCGGACGTAACCGGCTGAAATTTGCGTTGGAAATCACTTTTTCCGCGGTTTCATCGAAAAACCGGAGCAGCCGCTCGTACGGTTCTTCACGCGGATAGACCATCCGCAGCGGACCGGTTAGCCCCGCTTCCTCTCCCGCCCAGTTGACGGCGTCATTGAGGTTTCCCAATCGATCCACCAGGCCGTATGAGCGCGCGGTTTTTCCGCTAAAAACACTACCATCAGCCATCGCTTTGACCTTGGCAACCTCCATCTGTCGGCCGCTGGCAATATCTTCAATAAACTGGGTGTGCAGGTCGTCGGACAGCCCTTGCAAGAGCTGACGCTCTTCAGCGGTTAACTTCCTTGTGGGCGACCCGGTATCTTTATATTTGCCGCTTTTTATCACCACCGGGTAGACGCCGATCTTTTCCAGCAACGACTCCACGTTGGTGTAGCCCATGATCACGCCGACGCTGCCGGTGATCGTTCCGGGATTGGCCATAATATAGGGCGCCGCGGCGGCGATGTAATAACCACCCGAGGCGGCCACACCGCCCATGGAGGCCACCACCGGTTTTTGACCGGCTGTGCGTTTGATCGCCTGATAGATTTCCTGGCAGGCGCCCACACCACCACCGGGAGAATCGATGCGCACCACCACCGCCTTGATCCCTTCATCTTCCCTAAACGCTTTAAGATGGCGCAGGATAGCCTCGGAGGCGATGATCGGCCCGTGTACCTCTACAATACCGATTTGATTTCCTTCCGGTTTTTCCCACCGTGTCATTTGGCCAAACCCTCGAAAAAACCATGAAAACAGAAGGATAATCACGATGAGCGTGACCGCCGCGAGCAGAGCGAACATCAGGAAAAAAAAGAGCACGGGGTGTCGTCTGGAAAACATGGCTATTCCGTTTCGTTAATTGTCCCATTCGGGGATTGGGAGAAACCCCCTCGCCGTTAGGCGAAGGCTGTAGCAGGCCCACAGGGCCAAAAGCGGATATCCTCCGACTGAAGTCGAAGGTTTTGCGTTTTGCTTTCATAAACGATCGTCGCTGAAAAGCGATGGTCGTTTATGGCGGTTGCGCCGGCCGGATGTCATCCGGCCGGCCTGCTGCAGGCAGGCCGAGCGGACCGGGCCGCCGAAGCCACCGCCTTTAGACGGCTGTTTGAACAAATGACGGTGGCTCTCGCCACCGTCATTGCAAAATCATTCTATGTTTCGTCTCCAGCTTCCGGCGTTTCGTCGGAAGCGCCTGGTGTTTCAGTTGTTTCGGCAGTCTCTTCGGATGCCGGTTCAGCTTCCGCCTCTTCTGTTGCCGGTTCTGCAACCGATTCTGTCGGATCCGCTGATCCGGTTGCCGATTCTACAGACGCTGATTCAGTATCGCCTGCTTCCGGCTCGTCGGCCGCGTCGGCGTCTGTTTTATCATTGGCCGCACTCAGTTTCTCTTTCAAATTCTCACGCAACATCTCACCAAAAGCGGAACCGGCAGGCTTGTCATCGTTGAGGTAATCGGCAAAAACAGCCTCTTCTTCATCCATATCGAGCCGCTTAATAGAGAGACCGATGCGCCGTTCATCACTATTGATACTCATGACCCGCGCCGAAATGGTATCACCGGCCTGGTACATCCCTATGGGTGTTTTGACTTTTTCCGTGCTGATCTCGGAGACGTGCACCAGCCCCTCAATACCCTCTTCCAGTTCGATAAAAACACCGAAGTCGGTGACGCTGGTGATCACACCGGAAATCTCTTTGCCCGCCTGGTAGCGCTGCGCCACCGTGGTCCATGGATCCGGTTCCAATTGTTTGATCCCTAAAGAGAAGCGTTCGTTCTCTTTATCGATATCCAGCACCTTGGCTTGAACCATGTCCCCCTTTTGATAGACTTCCGAAGGGTGTTTGATCCGCCTGATCCAGGAGATGTCGGAAATGTGGACCAACCCGTCGATTCCCTCATCAATACCAATGAAAAGACCGAAGTCGGTGATATTTTTAATTTTGCCCTCGATGATCGTACCCACCGGATATTTCTCGGAGATGACATCCCAGGGATTGGGAGCCACCTGTTTCATCCCCAAAGAGATACGCCGCGCCTCGGGTTTAATATCCAACACCACAAATTCAACGATCTCATCCGCGGAAACCACCTTGGAGGGATGGCGAATCTTACGGGTCCAGGACATTTCGGAGACATGGATCAACCCTTCGACACCCTGTTCCAGTTCTACAAAGGCGCCATAATCGGTCAAGCTGACCACTCGTCCGGTGAGCCGAGAGCCCACGGGATATTTTTCGACAGCCGCCGTCCAGGGATCGGGGGTCAGTTGTTTTACGCCCAGTGATACCCGCTCTTTCTCAAGATCCAGGGTCAGCACTTTAACAGTGATCTCATCACCCACCTTATAAAGATCTGACGGATGTTTCACCCGGCCCCAGGAGATATCGGTAATATGAAGCAGGCCGTCCAGACCTCCCAAATCCACAAAAACACCATATTCGGTGATATTTTTAACGATCCCCTGGATTTCTTTGCCCTCGTGAATCGTCGCCAGCGTGAGCGCCCGTTTCTCATCGCGATCCGCTTCCAGCAGTACCCGCCGTGATAAGACGATATTGCTGCGCTTACGGTTGAATTTGAGAATCTTAAACTCGAAGGTTTGCCCCACCAGATCGTCTAAATTACGAATGGGCCGCAGGTCCGCCTGGGAGCCCGGCAAAAAGGCCTGTACACCCACATCCACTGAAAAACCGCCCTTGACCCGGCTGTGAATGACCCCTTCGATGGTTTCATCGCTTTCAAAAGCCGCCTTGATGGCATCCCACACCTTAACCTTTTCGGCTTTCTCCTTGGAAAGGTTTACCACCTCATTCTCATCATCCCAATATTCCACCATCACTTCAACGGAATCGTCGAGCCTGGCATTGAGGTTGCCCTCCTCATCCATGAATTCATGGATCCGAATCTGGCCTTCCGATTTGTAACCGATGTCAACCAGCACATGATCTTTGTCGATGGAGATGATCTTTCCGGCCACCACCTGGCCTTCTTCAAACTGCTTGAAGCTCTCTTCGTACATCGACATGAGGCTTTCCATGTCCTGGTCGTCCATGTCCGTCCGAGCATCCCCGCCATCTTCCTGGGGATCGGCATCCACAACTTTTTCGGCTTCTGCCGTTTCCGGCGTGGATTCCGTTTCCTGCAAATCCTCTTGCAATTCCCGCCCGGTCGGAGCGTTTGTGGTTGAGTTGTCCATAAAAAAAGTCTCCCTTGCCGTAAATAAGCGTCTCTCCCGAACCAATCGGGGCAACATCGTATGAAGGCCACCAATATTCAGTATGGATGGAAACGACCTTCACAAAAAAATGGGCGTTGCCATTTGCTCTATCGTTTAACCTGTCATTGTTAACAAAAATAAATCCGGGTGACAACCGTAAAATAGCGGTTTCCCCAAAAAACCGCTCTCAATAATGATTTGTTGTTTTTCAAGATCCGCTTCAAGGGCTTTAATCAGGGATAAGCAATCGATGTCCAAGTTGTGAATCGGCTGAGGGGCCAATAATTGGCAGGGCGTAGGATCATTTGGGGGCATGACATACGATCTTTTCCGGTGCAGTTTTGCGGCGATAGAGCCGCTCAATCCGGCGCAGACGGCCGGCCTTCAGACCGGTGGTATGACCGTGGATTTTTTTCATCGGGAAATGGAACGACTATGGACAGCACACTTTCGGCAATCACGGTGCCATGTAGGCGGCATCGTAGCGGTCATCAGCAGCGTTTTCAAAACGGGTATACTCTCCCAAAAAGGTCAAGGGCACTACACCTGTGGGGCCGTTCCGCTGTTTTTTCAACAATAGGTCCGCTTTATTTTTATTGTCTTCTCCCTCAGGATGGTACACCTCATCCCGGTAGATAAAGACCACCACATCGGCATCCTGCTCCAGCGCGCCAGACTCACGCAGGTCAGCCAATTGGGGGCGTTTATCATGGCGCTCTTCCAGTTTGCGATTCAGTTGCGAAAGCGTCACCACAGGCAGATTCAACTCTTTGGCCAGAATCTTGAGTGACCGTGATATCTCCGAGATCGCCAGATCACGGCGTTCGGCATTCACATTGGTACGCATCAACTGTAAATAATCGATAATGATCAACCCTAAACCGCTATCGCTCATTTTGAGACGCCGGGCCTTGGCGCGTATCTCGGTAACCGATATATCGGGCGAGTCATCAATATAGATAGGCGCATGGCTTAATTGATCGGCCGCCTCCCGCAGCGCCGCCATGTCCTCATTGGAGAGGAAGCCGGTCCGGACCGAGTTGGAACTGACCCGCGCTTCCGAGGCCAACATCCGCATGGAGATCTGTTCCATGGCCATTTCCAGTGAAAAAATGGCGGTGGGAACTTGATGATCCAGGGCTGCATTGCGAGCCAAATTTAGCGCAAAAGCCGTTTTACCCATGCTGGGCCGCGCGGCGATGATAATGAGATCGGAGTTTTGCAGTCCGGCGGTTAAACGGTCCAGATGATCAAATCCCGTGGCAATTCCGGTAAACAGCGAGCGATTCTTGGACCGTTCATCCAACGTGTCGAAATTGTTGCTTAACAGGTCACTTAAGGGTTGAAACGCCGGCCGGTTGGCATCCTCGGTAGCCTCATACACCGCCGCCTGGGCAAAATCAACAATCTCACCGACCGGGCCGGGATCATTGTAGCATTTCACAACAATCTCATTGGCTTTTTGAATCAAGCGGCGCAGCCGGCCTTTATCATGCACCAATCGGGCATAATGGGCCGGATCAGTAGCAACCGGGATCGTCTTGACCATGGAAGCCAAAAATGAGGCGCCGCCAATCTCCTCAAGCCTGCCGTTATCACGTAAAAGATTGGTCACGGTTACCAAATCGATGGGATCGTGACGGTCAAACAGCGCCTCAATGGCTTCAAAGATAATCTGGTGACGGCTTTTATAAAAATCGTGGGCAAAGACCTTGCCCGATATCTCCAAATAGCAGTTCTCATCCAGAAGGAGCGTACTGATCAGCGATGCTTCCGCCTCCAGGCTCTGGGGCGGAAGCTTGTGGGAAATGTTTCCCTCAATCGTTTTGCCGGAGACACCGGCCATTAGACAACCCTCTCTATTCGGTAAGCGAACCGTATACTCATGGAAGACCGAACCCGTAGTGCTGGAACGGTTTCGGCCATCTCGCCCTGTTTAGCAACCCGACAGGTTAAAGCGAGCCGACGCTCTGTTCAATGTCACAAATGATGCCGGACAAATCAATAAAAAAGGTAACCGTTGAGCTAAGATCCCACTATTCGGCACCGACCGTTTCCTCGGCGATCACTTCTATTGTCACCTCGGGTTCAACATCGGTATAAACGCGGATAGGAACCTTGTAAACGCCCACTGTTTTAATGGGCGCCGGCAGGAGAACCATGCGCTTTTCCACTTCAACCGCCTGCTTGGCCAAAGCGTCAATGATATCCCGAATGGTGACCGATCCGTAGAGCCGATCTTCATCAGCCACTTTGGCCGAAATCGTGCAGTGCACCTCTTCCAACCGCTTGGCCGTCTCTTCAGCCATCCCTTTTTCCTCGGTGATTTTAAGATCAATTGCAGCGCGTTGCCGCTCCATTGCCTTGCGGTTTTGAGGCGTTGCCAAAACCGCCTTTTTTTGCGGCAGCAGGTAGTTTCGGGCGTATCCGTCGGCGACGTTGACTTCACTGCCGATGATCCCCAGTGATTCGATCGTTTCTTGCAAGATAACTTTCATCATTCCTCCAAAAACGGATGCTGTATAAACTGAATACTGTTATTGCTGATGATGCTTTCATTCACTCATCTTTGGACGACTGATTCGGATTTCGATTGATCCGCCGGAAGTCAGTCCACATGTCAAAAAATCCCAATAAAATGACCACCAAAAAAACCAATGGCTGCAAAAGAATCATTCCATACAAGACCACCCGCAGCAACCCGGGAAGCTTTTTTTTGTCAAAATAGAAGGCCGCAATGGCGATCCCTTGAAAAAAATAGATGATGGCAAGAATCAGTAGCCCGTTGATTCCCGCCCACCGCACACCTGCTTGGGGCAAGAAAGCAGCTGCGCCGCATGCGATCACCACCCAGATCAACGGCTCCGGAGCCTTCCAACGGTTCAACCGGCCAATCGTGGGAAATGGGAGCGCCTTGACCCTAAACAGGCGTTGTGCCGCCAAAATCGAAATCCAGTGAACAAATAGCAGTGATGTTGTCATAACGGCCGGTAACAGCCGCACCAAAACCAATTCGAACGTCTCTTGGGCACCAGCGATGGTGTCAAGGGTTTGCTGGGCCACACCCGCATCTTTATAGAGGGTTAGCGTCAATTCCAAGTTCCGGCGCACAAAGCTTCGGATCGCATCCCCCAGGCTCGTGGCAGAGATCAGACTAAGACCCAAAGCCGCCGCTACCCCGGCCCCCAACACTTGCGCACTGCTTTTTAGCACGATTTCATCGATGCTTTGTTGCTTTTGAAACTGTTCGCCCAAAAAATGGCCGGTAAGCAACAAAAGCACGATCATCATCGCATCAAAGCCCATCCGCCCGGTAATAACGGTTAGAATCGCCATGACGGTCAGCATCAAAACAAAACTGGGATTACGCCCTAATTTGCACCGATAGAACAGGGTCGGCACCGGTACAAAGGGAATAACGCAAAAACCCACCAAAGGGAAAATAAGCGCCAGGGTAATAAGGAGGCAGGTAACCACCACCCCCCAGGCAATATCGCCTGCCATGCCGGATTTCATCACCTAGGTCACTTTAATTTTAGCGGCGTAAATTTCCCACAAACGGCAGCAGTGCAATCGTCCGGGCTCGTTTAATGGCACGGGTTACCTCCCGTTGATGCGTTGCACACGTACCGGAAATCCGTCTCGGGATAATCTTACCGCGTTCGGTGATAAAATACTTCAACGCCCCCGGATCCTTGTAATTGATCTCTTTGGTTTTATCCGCGCAAAAACGGCACACCTTACGGCGGTGAAAAACGCGACGGCGTGTAAACTTGGAGCGGGATCGATTTGTTGGCGTTGCCATATTATGCCTCACTCTCCATGTCGGTTTCCAAGGGTTGCTCAGACGTGATCTCTTCGGTGGTTTGCGCTGCATTTTCCGCCGCTTTGGCCTCAGCCTCGGCCTGGGCTTTTGCGGCTCTTTGTGCGGCCGCTTCCGCTGCGGCGGCCTTTTCAGCGGCTACTTTCTCCGCTTCGGCCCGGGCCTGGGCGGCCTCTTCTTTTACCGCTTCCAGGTCCACCGCTTTATCAAGAACAACCGTCATGCATTTCAGATAGGCATCGTTGATCTGAAAACGGCGTTCCAGTTCATTGACCAATGCGGCTTCGCCGCAGTAGTCAAAACGGACATAGAATCCGCGGGACTTTTTGCCGATGTCGTAGGCCAGCCGGCGATTGCCCCAGACATCGGTCTCGGCAAGGAAACCCTGATGCTGATCAATTTGCTCAGCGACTTGATCACACAGGGTTTGGCGGATTTCTTCCGGAAGATCCGGCGATAAAATAACAATGGTTTCGTAACGTCGCATGACGCCTCCTTATGGGTGTAAAGCCCCGCGACCCATTCACGAAGCAAGGAGACAGCTGGCAAGTGTAGATGATCTGATTATTCGATTTTTATATCTTTACACAGCTATCCAAGATTGATAACAGAACACAAAATACAAAACCAACGATCCAAAAAGGCTTAATAAGGTCAATCACTTGCTTTTGTCAAGCCATTTCAAGCCGAAATCGGGCCAAAAGGGGTGTTATGCAAAGGTCTCGATACGGATCATCATCCTTTGTTAAAAAAGTATCGCCAATTGAATGGGTTCAGCCTTGGTGAAACGTTCCCGGTGGGTTGCATCGATATGGGTTCCGCATTTTGTAATATCCGTTGAGGGTTTTCACGGCAAAGCAGGGCCGCATTCTTATCTCCAATGAGCCGACGCAACCGCCTGTACCCTTCATTGACATTACCGGGATTTCTTGCATAGACATGATGGCTATCGGTCGCCAGCACATGGGCCGCTCCGCTCAAAATCAGGCTCTCGGCCAGGTACTTGGGACCGGGGCCGTTATTTCCTAAAAAACTGTCCCACGTGACTTGCAGATAGAGACCCAGGTCAACAAATTGGCGACAAATATCAGGGGCGTGGCTCAGTTGGGCGGAGCGCTCGGGATGTCCCATTAAAACCTGGTAACCGGCTGTTTTCAGTTCCAGCATCAGCCGCTCCCAGCCTTGGGGCAATCGTTGAAACGGCGTTTCCAAAAGCAGGGTTTTGGAACCACCTAAAGAGAGAATCCGGTCTTGCTTCAGCATGGGGATTAATGCAGGATCAATACCGATCTCCATGCCTTGTAAAATTGTTAGCGGAACCCCCTTTTCTTTCAATACCGCATTGAGCAAATCGATTTTATCTAAAATGACCTGGGGATCCGGGGTGGCAAATGTGCCGGGATGACAATGGGGCGTCGCGGTTACATGGCTGAAGCCCGCCTTGACATACATGTTGGCCAAGGCAACACTCTCTTCCATATCATGGGCGCCATCGTCAATTTGGGGTAAAATGTGTGAATGAAAATCAATCATCTTTGCCGATAACAACGTCTCTTCCATAAATATCTTCCAAGCGGACAATATCATCTTCTTCCAAATAGCTGCCCGTTTGGATTTCGATCAGCTCAACCGGCAACTTTCCCGGATTTGACAAACGATGGATCGCACCGAGGGGAATGTAGGTGGATTCATTCTCCGAAAGGGTAAAAGCATCATCACCACGGGTCACTTCGGCAGTCCCCTTTACCACAATCCAGTGCTCCGCCCGGTGATGGTGCTTTTGAAGGGATAGTGTTGCCCCGGGATTCACAACGATGCGTTTAACTTGGTAACGATGCCCTTTTTCAATATTCTCATAGGAACCCCATGGTCGAATCACTTCCCTGTGGAGAATCACCTCCGGCGCATCTTGTGATTTCAAGCGCTCAACAACCTGCTTTATCTCCTGGGCCGATTTCATATCGGCAACTAAAATCGCGTCTTTGCTGGCAACAACCGCTAACTGGCGAACACCAACCAATGAAACCAGGGCCTGGTCTGTGTACACGTAATTGTGGCTCGCTTTATGGGAGATTACGTTACCATTGGTTACGTTTCCCGAATTATCCCGCCGACCCGCCTTCCATACCGCAGACCATGAACCCATGTCCTGCCACCCAACATCCAATGGAACCACAGCCACTTTTTTCGTTTTTTCCATAACCGCGTAGTCGACTGAAATCTTAGGGCTTTTTGTAAAGGCATCGGCATTGATACGAACAAAATCCATATCATGATATTTTTTAGCGAGGGACGACTGGCACCATTTCAAGACATCCGGCGCATGCTCTCCGATCTCTTTTATGAACTGTTTGGCGGTGAAAACAAACATCCCGCTGTTCCACAGGTAGCCCCCTTTAGACAGATACATTTCAGCCGTTTTTCTCTCCGGTTTTTCGCTAAAACAAGATACGTTGTATCCGTCAGTCTGATCAATGGGTGAGCCTTGCCGGATATATCCATACCCCACCTCGGGTTTATCCGGAACGACTCCGAATGTGACCAGATATCCTTTTTCGGCAACTTCCCTGGCGGCTTTCAAGGCATTGCCAAGCGCCTCTGTATCATCCACCAAATGATCCGATGGTAAAATAAACAACAGGGGGTTTTCTTCCCGGATGAGGGCCATAAGGGCCGCAAGCGTTATCGCCGGAGCGGTATCCTTGGGTTCGGGCTCCAGGACAATACCTTGATGATCCGATTCCAATATGCGAAAGTCCTCAGCCACAAGAAAGCGGTGCGTCTCGTTACAAACCACCAACGGCGCCTGCGTCTCCTCAAGAGCTTGCAGCCTTTTGACAGTATGTTGAAAAAAGGTCAAATCGCCACTGATAGGAATAAATTGCTTGGGGCGCTGCATACGCGACAAGGGCCAAAGGCGGGCGCCGGATCCACCGGAGAGAATAACGGGGAGAATCATTGAGCCTCACTTTGCAATCAATTTTGCCAAGACGCTACAAACGGATCAAATTGTTGCCGATAAAGGCGACCGTAACGGCCCTCCTTTTCAAGCAACGCCTCATGGGAGCCGATTTCAGTAATGCGCCCCTCCTCCATCACCACAATCCGGTCCGCCATACGGACCGAAGAAAAGCGGTGACTGACAATTATGGCCGAACGCCCGGCCAACATCTGTTTAAACCGGCTAAAAATGGCATATTCCGATTCCACGTCCAACACACTGGCCGACTCATCCAGCACCCGTACTTGGGCCGGACTGATAAATGTTCTGGCTAAAGCCAGCTTCTGCCATTGACCCATACTGATCTCCGTCCCTTTACCAAAACGGTTTCCCAGAACCGTGTTAAGCTCGTCAGGGAGTTGGGAAATAAATCCGTCGGCGCCCACCTGCCTGGCCGCGGTTTCAAGAGCGGCCTCCGACGCACGATACGCTCCATACGGTGGTATGTTGCCAAATCCGATATTATCCCGCACACTAAGATGGTACTTCACCGCATCCTGAAACATTACCCCCACATGGCGCCTTAATCCCTGTACGTCCAGATTTCGGAGATCTGTGCCGTTCATCGTGATTCGTCCATCAATTGGGTCATAAAACCGGCACAGCAACTTTATGAGGGTTGATTTACCCGATCCATTGGCACCCACCAGGGCCACCACCTCGCCGGGGTGTATCTTAAAGGAAACCTCTTTTAAAACAAGACGGCTCTGGCCCGGGTAGCGAAAAGTGACCCGATCAAAAATGATTTCGGACGGCGACGTGTTGGAAATCCGGACCGGGTTTTCAGGCTCTTTTACCATGGTCGGCATATCTAAAAAAGCATAGAAATGCGACAGAAAAAGATTGTCCTCATAGAGATTGGTCAGCGCTTCCACCAGCGTCCGCTGGCAACCAAGCCCCTTTTGAAAAGCCTGGAAGTACATGACCATGGCGCCGATGGTGATGGCCCCATTCACCGTTTTGAAGGCGATATACCCCAGCATTCCAAATACCAGCACGGTGGCAACACCCTGGACCACACTGTCACATACGGCGCGGATGCGGAACACAGAAAGACGCAGTTGCCTGACCCTTCGTTTCAACCGCCTGTATCTGCGCGCCAAAAGCGGCCCAAGATTCAGCATCCTGATCTCCCGGGCATGCTCAGTGCTGGTCAGCATGGTATGATAATACCATGATTTTCGTTCCGCCGGTGTTTGGCGCTGATTTGATTTGAACGCATATTGGCTTCCAAACCAGCGGGCAGCGATGCCGGGAAGCACCGCAACGAACAGTAATAACGCGGCAAACCATTTAAAGACAAAAAGAACACCGGCAATCATGACCAGTGCGACACTGTTTTCCCCCATACGAAAAAGCCCGTTGACAATCCGTGTGGGCCGGTATGGCCCCTCCTGTTGCGCCCGATGCAGTGTATCCAGATGGGATGGGTTTTCGTAAAAACCCAAGTCCACCGCAACAGATTTGGCATGGAGCTGTTCTTGAATGTGGTCTTCCACCCGAATTGATTGCCTCTCAGCAAGGTAGGCACTCACCTGCTGCAACCCGATCTGAGCGAGCGCTGCAGCACCGGCCGCCGCAACCCAGATACCAACCGCGCCAAATGCGTACATTGCGTCAGCCTGGTCAATCCCCACGGTCACGGCATCAATCATCCCTTTTAATAGATAGAGGTGGGCCAAAGGCATGGCGCCCTTAAGAAAAACAAACAGGGCACTCAACACCATGCCGCCGGGTCCGGCTTGCCAGACCATTCGTACGGCACGCCGAAGATTGAGTGCCGCCTTCATTTTGACGGAAAAAGATTGAATCATCCCGCTTAAAAAGATATTACCGTGTCTCTGATTCACTATCAATGCGCATCAATTTTTCCATTACCCGAACCAATGCCCTATGGAATTGCTCCACTTGAAGTAACGTTTGGGGCGCCATCGCCTTATTTTGAAAATTTCGATAAAAAACGACACTACCCAAATATTGTGTATCCGCATTATATAGGGGCATATTCATTTTTAACAGTTTATCCGGGGGTAAATCCCTTGGTATGCGCGCTGAGTCGTGACACCAGCTAAAAGATGCTGGATCTGTTCCGGGGCTGTTGTCGGAAGTTCCGGACAATACATCCGGTTGAACATAAAAATCCATTTGATCCAATTCCAACCGTGCTGCGACTGCTTGCATACGCTGCCAAAGGGTCTCTATATTTTGGATATCACTAAAAATTCTTTTAAGATGCTCATTGAAAGGTTCCTTACCGTTCATTTTAGGCTTACCCAACACACCCGCAACCCAACCTTGAAGCCTCCCCAGGCCATAGCTTTTTAAAATGTCCATACGACCTAAGGCCAACACCATCCCCATACCCATCAGCAGCAACAGCAACCCCGCCCGCTCGTCCCTGAAAAAAACGAGCAGCATGGCCCCCATACCGAACACCAGGGTGACGCCATAGAGGATAAGGACTGCCAGTTGCTGCGAGAAACCCTGACGAAGCAACCGATGGTGAATATGCTCTTGATCTGCTTTAAAAATTTTACGCTTAACAAGCAGTCTGCGGATAACAGCATAAAAAGTATCCGTCAGCGGCACGGTCAAAACGACCATTGGTATTAAAATTGTCACGGCTGCCTGGCTTTTTATGGAGCTTACAATTGCCACAGCGCCGATGACAAAGCCTAGAAAATAACTACCACCGTTTCCCATAAAAATTGATGCCGGATAATAATTATACCGCAAAAAACCGAATGACGCACCTGACAAAGCCGCCAGAATCAACGCGGGCAAGATCATGTCGGCCATCATGCAGAGTACCAGCAGCACCATCGACACAATCACAACCAAACCTGCCGCCAGCCCATCCAACCCATCAATTAGATTCATCGCATTCATTACCAAAACAATCCAAAGAACGGAGACCGGTATACTCAACCAGCCAAAGGCCCACTCAATACCGCCCGGTAAAACAATCTGGTCAATCCGCACCCCGCCACCCGTCACCGCAATGAGCGCGGCCAGCAGATGCAAGATCAGTTTACGCCAAGGCCCGATCGGATAGATATCATCCCAAAGTCCCACGCCAAAAGCGATCACGGTTCCAATGACGATCCATACAAGGCCCGCCTGTTCAAAAAGAGATCGTAATGGAGCCGTCGGCCAACATGCCGCAACGACGAAAGAGAGGTAAAAAGCACAAAAAATAGAGATACCACCGAGAGCCGGTGTCGGTTTGTCATGTACTTTACGTGCCGAGGGAGGATCCAAAAGCTCCCACCTAAAGGCAAACCGGACTACCATTGGAGTAACCAGTAAAGAGATTGCAGCCGCAATCAAAAACAGTATGATAATGGTTGTCATCTATCCCTCAATTTCCTATGACCCTGCCGCGAGTGATCCATACCAGCCGCAATCTTGGCAGCCCGGCAATTAACAACCAGTCTCAAGGGGCGCAAAAGATATGGTGCAACAAAGTTGGCGCCGCCCCGGGAAAAACGGCGCCAGTCCACTCTTGAAGGCCGAAATATAAGCCGTAGGGCGTACCGGAGGGTATCTGCGAGACGGTCTCGAACTCTGAAATGGAAGATTGAAAAATCTGAACCGGTTCCATCATCCAGTTTGTTAAAAAGTGAAGGGATGATTTTCTCAGCAAGCTGGATCGTTGTTGGATCATCTTCAAAAGTGCAAGGCTTTAGAGGAGACGGATGTATATCGAACAGTTCGTCCGCCAATTTTAGACCCAGATGCAACATCCGCAGGCAGCCAAGCCTTTGAGCCGTTTCGTGCACCCGGCGCCAATCGATATCAGGATACAACTGCACCAGCCGGGCGACAGCATAGACACTTTCCAAGTAAGGCCATACATGTTTGGCCCCATGCGCGCACAGGTAAATCAGCGTCGCATCCTTCGAAAGGCCGCGAACCGGTCGGCCTTCCAGTTCAATCCACCTCGTCTCCCCAACGGTTGTAAGGTCAAACCTCCCGCCCAAATACCTTCCCAAAAGTTTCCAGTGAAGATCCGCTGAGACACCCACAGCCGCATTATAGCAGGTAAGGCTGTACTCAGTCTCCAAAACAAGCTTTTCCAAAGAGCGGTGTATCTGAAAAGAGGTATGGAACCCTTGTTCTTCGAGAAAGGCTTTTACCCGGAAAACATCTTGCGGTGAGACAACAATATCCAAATCGTCAAACTGCCGTAAGGTGACATCCCCGTAAAGTTCCTGTCCTAAGAGGGGCCCCTTAAAAGAAACGGCAATGACTCCTTCTGACTCAAATTTTGCCAAAAGGGTTGTCAAGGTGGCGGTTAATTGCAGCGATCGAGCAGCATAAGAGCGGAACAATTGGTCAAAACGCTGCATCTTGGACTCCGGGATGTGGTCGGCCCCATGCTTGCGCAGCGTTTGCGCGACCAGTGGCAGCACCCGCTGACGCCGCGCCGTCTCCAGCACATAATCCCAATCGATACCGCTTTTGTTCAAAATGCGGCTCAGGCGAGAAACATCAACTTCCTGCCAGACCCGGGTACAGACCAGCAACAGCTCATTTTCCAGTGGATGGACGGATGCTGCAAAAAAGGGATTGGACCGTGTCATGCCTTACCCTTGGGCATCGGCTTGGCGCCACTTTTCTCCTGAATCAACTCACGGACGACGCGCCATAAAAAGCGCGGCCCATCAATAAGATCCCGGCGCCACAGTTTACGAGGCTCCATCATCAAACGCCAAAGCCATTCAAGGCCCCAGGAACCGATCGGTTTCGGCACCCTCTTAACGCCACCGCTCACAAAGGCGAAAGCCACCCCTACGCCAATGGCCACCGGCACTTTTAGCCGGTGACGATGGTCATAAATCCATTGATCTTGTTTGGGCATACCCAAGGCAACCCAAAGTACATCCGGTTTGGCCTGATTAATGATTTGGATCATTTTCTCATCCTCTTCTTCCGTTAACGGTCGAAAAGGGGGTGATAGGGTACCCGCGACTTTATGGCCGGGATAACGATTTTCAAGCTTTTTACGCAAACCCGCTAATGTTTCTTCCGTATCCCCATAAAAAAAGCTGCTGTATTCCTTTTGATCAGCCCGTTTCAAAAAGGCCTGCATCAATTCGGCGCCGGGAATCCGTTGGATTTTCCCAATACCCTTTAACCTTGCGATAGCCACCGGCGCGATCCCGTCAGGCACCCATATATCGGCGCCGTTTAAAACTTTCCTGAGTTCGAGGTCTTGATAAGCTGCCCAGATTCCATGAAACCCGGTAACGATGATCTGATGCGGTCGGCGCTTGTTTTGGCGTTCTTGAATCCACCTCTCCATTTGTTGTAAGACCCTGCCCAATGGGAGGGTGTGGATGCGCGATCCAAGAATAGTAACGGAAGGAAAGTTCAGCCCCATCGATTGCGTCACCTTATACCGATTTTTATCCGGCTAACTGATCACATTATGATAGATCATGTTTAGCTGTTCCGCTTTACGTTTCCAGGAAAAATCCTTGACTCTGGCTAAAGCTCCCAATGCCAAATCGCGCCGCCATCCCTCATTCGCTTCAAGGCGCTTGAGGGACTTGGACAGACCGCGTTCAAATGAATCCCTATCCTGTACCGGAATCCGGATTCCACAGTCCGATGTCACCACATCGGCAAAGCCACAGTGATCCGGGCAGATGACCGGCACGCCCTGGGCAAATGCCTCTACCAAAACTGTTGAGGTTAAATCCTTCATGCTTGTAATAACAAGCACATGGGCATTACGTACAATCTGCAAGGCCGTATCTCTTTTGACCCAACCATGCCACCGGCAATACTCGTTCAACCCGTATGACTCCGCCTGCTGACGCCATATTCCGGTGAGCGGTCCCTTTCCGAGAATCTCCAGCCGCCAGTTCATCGATTCATCTATCCGGGCCATGGCGCCCAGTAGCAACGGCAATGCTTTACCGGGCAGATGCTCCCCGCTCCAGGCGATGACAAATGGTTCCTCGACGTTTCGTTTCACAATCCCCGATACAGTTTTCCGTGGTGGACCGACCTCACAGATCACCTTACTCTCACGTCCATACCAGCGCATAATTTCACTACGAATCCCTGATGTCGCCGCAATCACCGCTTTTGCGCGACCAAAAGCATGCTTTGGCCCGGGCAACAGCTTTTTTTGAACCGTGTTGACAATATTTCTCAGCCCGTATTCCAGGGCGCCACGAGAACCCATCACGGGTAATAATCGCCATGGCACGTTCACCAAGCCGCCAATCGGTCCCCAAACAAAAGGCGCATCAAGTTTCCACAGATGGCCGGGAAACCGAAAGCCAACGTAAGTGATCTGGTGAATCAAGTCAAAACCAAACCGGTTGTGCAGCGCCGTCCCAAGCCGTCCGGCGTCCCGCAGCCATAGACAATAGGCAATGTGCATCAACGGTTTAAACAATGAATTCTCGATTTTTATCCACAAACCTTTCGGTATATAGGGCCATGGGCGGGGAATGTAATGAAAATGCATTTTGCGGTATCGTTCCGGATCCGCTGCCACGGCTTGTTCAATATCCTCCCGATGAAACGACGCGGTCAGCACCCACAATTCATGATGCCCTGCCAGCATGGTCACCCACCCCCAACCGACACCCTCTTCGGATCCTCGGTAGGGGTTACAGGCATACGCTGAAACCATCACTTTAAGGCGTTTTTTCATTCGTCTGTTATAAGGTTGAAACCACCGCCTGTAAGACGGTCATCTTTCAGATAGCAGTATGTATGTAGATACGGATCACCCCCGGCTAAAGCCGGTGGTTTCGTCCAGTCGGCGTAAACAACCACCCCATAAATGGGGTGGCCTTCCGACCGATCATTAAAATAACGTTGACGCACCACAAACCCATCGTCTTTCAGACGATGGTGGTTAGTGAATCCCTCATTAAAACTGAACGCCACAGGAAAGCCAAAAAGGCTCTCGGTCAAATAACCGGCATAATGATTATTTCCGAAGTCCATATGAAGCTCAAATCGCTATTCTCTTCAAAATCACGACAGCTTATCAATAGATAGTCATTTTACACCTTCTTGAAATAAGCATTGATAACCATCCCCATCCCAAAAGGGTCAAATGATTTCAGTAGAAGATAAAGCCAAACCCAGGCCAAGGTAGATAAAATTGGAAATTTTACCATTCTCTCAATTCGTTGGCGCGGCACTTTGGAGGTGGTTTCGGAAAATAGGAGTTTTAAACCGTGGCGGCGGAATAAATGTTCAAGTCCCTTGAGGCTGAAAAAGTTCAAGTGTTCAGGAGGGCTGATAAACATGTCATTTTTGCCTTGAATCTGCGAGAGCGCCGATCCGAAATGGGGAGACGCAACAGCGGCAATACCATTTTTGTCAAGAATCCGCCGAATATTCTGCACAAAACTGTTGGGGTCCAGAATATGCTCCAGAACGTGGCTAACGACCACCATGTCAAAAGATGAAGCCCGGTTCAAACCATATCCGTCATCAAACACACTACCATCCGGCTCAAACCCGTTGAGCGATGTAAAGGCCTTTCGGGACAAGGGGTTCGGTTCAAGGGCGCTTACTGAAAGACCTTTTTTAACTGCTTCATGGGAAAGATGCCCCAAGCCGGCGCCCACATCAAGAAGCCGTCTTCCCTGTGAGAGTTTATTGCACCGTTTCAGGATGAGACGTGCGTCCATCCGGCCCGTCGGATGATAATGGTATTCCTCTTTTCCAACTGAATCTATGGTTCGGCCCTTATACTCAGGATCGGTATACATGGCCTCGATGAGTTCCGATTTCGGTCGCGGCCACACAAAGGCGCCTGAACAGAAGGAACATTCATAGATGGAATACCTCTCCACACCTCGGGTTTTAGTGAAATAATACCTCGCCTCAACCCGGTCACAAAATAGGCATGCAACTTTTCTCTCCATGACTGTCTTACTCCGAACCCACCACGGGGGGCGCCATTGGATTCCGCCACAAATACGTAGCTTCCAACACAGCTATACGGTTAATAATTCCCTTTATCGGCATCTGCCTTGTTTTGTCCAAGAGTCGCTTCGCCCAGCCCGACCACGTTACCCAACGCCCGCCACAACTGGCTTTTATCTTTTTCCCGGACAAACATATACAGGGTGATGACCATCCGTCCGAACAATCCCAGGTAGCAGCCGGTAAGTGAAAGCCCATGTTTTTTCACAATATATAATCGGTTACGAACCTCTTTTTTCCCGAACTGGTAAAGATTGATCCTTGCCGTTTCAGAATGGTGATGTTCAAATCCGGCATCGCAGAGCACCACCAGCCGATAGTGCCTTGAGACACTGTACGTAAAATCCAGATCTTCAAGATAGCTGTAGCCTGTAAAAAAAGGGTCAAAGGAAAAATTGTCGAATATGCTTTTTCGCCAAAAAGAGGCGGCAATGTTCAGCCAGTCAACAAAGAGGTTTTTTTTTACAACGCCGTAGAGCGTTTGCCAACCGGAAGGCATCACCTTCCCCCGAATGCGGCTGTAAAGCCCCAATCCCTCGAAAAGGGCTGATTCTTTGAAGGTTCTGCCTGGAGTAGGCTGAAAGTTAAGCAAGTTACAACCGCAGCCGGCTATATCCATTGGCGCGTTTTGCCAGAATCGCATCACATTTTTCAAACTGTTTTTTGCAAGCAGCACATCATCATCGAGAATCCCTACAATCTCAATATTGGATGAAACGGCGCGAATCCCCACATTCCGCTGCTCAGCCGCCGACGGATAGGGATAATGTATATAATACAAATTCAACGTCTTTTTGAACGGTTTAAGGTTGATATTGGCTCTAAGGCTGGCATCGACAATGACAACCATGTCAGGCCGCAACGTTTGCTGTTCCAGATTATGTAACAGCCGGTTCAACTCAGCAGGTCGGCCTTTGGTGGCGACAACAACGGCAAAGGATATCATGCGTAACGTCTTACCCCCGGAGATCGTAACTTCAAAAAGAATGGAAAACCGGTCGAAGGACCAAAGCAAACGCTCGGCAGCAACGCACCCTGGAAAACATTGTTTGATCCTGTTTTATATTGTCCCATTCGGGGAATGGGAGAACCCCCCCCGCCTTCAGGCAAAGGCTGTAGCAGGCCCGTAGGGCTACAAGCGGATATCCTCCAAAGCCGGAGGTTTCACGTTTTTCTTTCATAAACGACCGCCGCTTACAAGCGACGCTCTTTTGTGGCGGCTGCAAATTCACCGTAAAACCGCACGGTGATTCAAGAGGCGTTTGACAACATTCACAACGGGCCGAGGCATACGGGACAACATCGATCCACGATACGCCGGATGAATAGTAAACGCCAGCCATGCCAGCGGTACGGATTCCGTTGGTGAAGATCGTAAAATCGTATTTAGGAAATGGTTATAATCAGCGCCCATTCTATCAAGGGAAAACCGGTCTTCAACCGTTTTTCGGGCATTATGGGCCATTTTTATCTGCCGCAATCTGTCAGCATGTAACAACAAGATTGATTCAACGAAGGAGGCTGCGTTATCCACCTCGCATAAAAACCCGTTTTCTCCATGGTTAATCACGAAATCGGTCACATTTGGCAAGTGAGACACCAACGGTATTACACCTGCAGACATGGCCTCCACAAGGGCAAAGGCGAATCCCTCAACAAAGGATGGCATCAAAAGACAATCGAAGTCGGGGAGTCGACGGGCAAGAACATCGTCGGTCACCGTACCATGGAGCCGCACATGCTCTGAAACCTGGACCTTTTCAATTAATTTTTCCAGCCGCCGCCTGTCCGGCCCGTCGCCGAAAACGTCCATACGGAACAGCACACCGGTCTCCTTGAGTTGCTCGGCAATTAATGGAAGCAGCAATATCCCCTTGGTTTGATGATCTAAGCGGCCAATATAGGTTACCCTGACTGGATCGACGCCCACTTCTTTTTCCCTGGTTTTTAAGGAAAACAGTTCCGTGTCGACACCGTGAGGGATAAGCGCTATTTTGGTTTCAGGAATCCCCTGCGCCAAGAGGCCTTGTTTCTGCCGGGGCGTATTGACAACAGTCCCCGCCAACCTTTGTGGATAGATCGCGCTAATACGATAGGCAAACGCAGTTGCACTGCTGCACCGGGTGACCAGCCGAATTGAGGCGGGCAGGTGCGGCGCACAGGATCCGGCGACAGGATCATCCATGGGTATCAGTATATTGATTCGATTTTGTTCGATCCACTGAACCAGCGCCATGGCCGCCTCGATTTTCTGCCGGGTATCCTCCGCAATGAGGTGGCACCCTGCGTCGGCGAAAGCGTGATCCCATCTCGCGGCGGCCATCGATCCGACACTTACAGCCCGCACGTCCCAGCCATAGTCGGCGAGTGCTTTTCTCAAGTTTTTATAAAAGCGAAATAACCCGCCGGACTCGGGAACGACACTATAGGCGATTCGTCGTCTCAACGACCAAACCGGTTCAAGGTTTCCCCCTCTTTCCGGGGTATTGTATTCATCCGTCCGGATAAATGACTAAGATAGGCCAGCGCCGGCAGCATTATCATCAGATCCACTCCAAACATGGCCCCACACACCTCCGGGATGCTTCGAACCGTAAAAAATGCCAGAATTCCACCGACCTGCATCAAAAAGGGTTGTTGCCCCAAGCGCTCAGCACTTTTTAGAAGAATTGCCTTAAAAAACAGTATCCAGGCCCATATCAACCCACCGGTAAAAAAGATCGCCCCCAAAATCCCACCCTGCAATAAGGCGTAATAGTAGGTATTGTGCACATGTCTATCGATCAGATACCGATCCGCCTGGGGACCATGGCCGATGACAAGTGATTTTTTTATCTCCCTTTGGGCCCGTTTCCATGCCAAGGTTCTGCCGGTCAAGGTGCGAAGTTCCTCCGTTGTCTGGCCGCGTAAAAAATGTTTTTTCGCGTAGGTCACAGAATGCTCAGATATACTATCCACCCAATAACCAACGACTATCAGCAGCAGCATTACAACCCCCAGAAGCCGTATCCTCAGGGAGAAAAAAAGCATGACAAAAGAGAGGGAAACAAATACTGCCACAATCGCGCCCCGAGACTGCATGAGCCAAACCAGGGTGCAGGAACCGAAAAAGGGCAGCAGCCAGAAAAGACGTTTCATCCCCTTTTGGCTGAGAAAAAAAACAAATGCCACCATACCCGGCACTGCGGCAAACCGGGCCATCCCCGAAGAACGGGAAATGGCAACATCTGAAACCATCCCCGCTCTTGCCCAAACCCCGTAGCCGGTAATACCTCCCCGGTAGTCCACAAAAAGTACATCCCTTGCCACAAGCAACATGATGATCAAAATTGCTGATGTGACAACCCAGCAGCAATAATTCAACAATATTATTTTACTGTCCGCGTCTTTTCCCTGAAGGCAAAGAAAAACCGGAACAAAAACAGCGAGATAACAGGCTGCCCAATATAACGCCTGGGCAGGCCGCGGCGACACCAGACACGCAAATAGCCCTACGACCCCGTACCCCAGCCAGGCGCGGATGGGCGCCAGGCTCTTCCTGCCATGGAAATGTATATCCTGGAAAAACACGAAAGGCAGCAGTATACATACACACAAGGGCAGCACCGTTCGGACAACGTGTACCCATGCCAAAGCCGATGCCGGGTTATGGCGAAACACCCACGGACCTGTATTGATCCCTGCCCACACAACTACGTAAAGGGCAATAGTCCATCCAAAACCACTCTGAATGATCACTCTGAACAATCGCCTTGCACTGTCAGGAGAAGCTGAATCGGTCATCATCGAAGATGACGGTCCATTTATGCGCATACGCACGCCGTTCATTGAGGAACGTCTTTATTGTGTTTTACGCCGCGGAATATCAAAAATCCCATGCTGCACCCGTTTGATGTCGCTGCGGCTACAAGGCTAAATGTAACAAGTGTTCCAAATACCATCTTAAAAATCATATATGATTCAGACTAATAGAATTCCATACAATTTTCAAGCTAAACATGAGACTGAAGTGGCATACTGCATTATGGGCCAAGTCTGCGCTTGACTCTTATGTGGCCGGATGAAACGAAATTATTGAACATGGAAATGGCCGTCAAGAAGCGTCAAAACCAGACTTGACCCCTTTCTGACAGCCCAACGTAAAGCTCACCGGCGGGGATGGAGCGTAGCGGAATTCCCGTCCAGTGCAGCATCTTGTCGGGTGTTTTCTTTGTATGAGCCACCATCAAAATTGTTCTGGATAAAACGTGCTACTATTTTTACGAACTTTAATCCTCCAATTCTTGAGAAGTGTCCATTATCAACGAAATCATCCGGGAGCCAATCCTCTTCCAACACTTCATTGAGAACAACATGATTCCTTTTCCCTTTCAAAGATATATTGTTCATATGATTATTAAATTGACCCATTAAAGCATACATGGAATCATTTTTTATATGCCTACTCCACCTAAAAGCCCCTTCGCCCCCGTTGTATTTTGCATAGTTAAGTATTTGTGGAATAAATATAGGAAAAGCGCCAATATTTCTTGATAACAAGTTCAGTGTATGAAGGTTTCTAATATATATTTTATCCACAAATTGATCCGGCACACGAAACACTCTGTTTGTCTCTTTTGCGGGGATAAGAAATCTTTTTTGTATTTTATCTATAAACTTAAAAATTACAAAAATCTCTTTGAGAACGAGAAGCTTATTTTGTTGTTCAAGAACTGGAATTCCAAGATTATCATACTGTCTTATGCCATGCCCGTAGTAGTCCGAACCTAAATCTTTTTCGTGATAGTTTCTGATATCATTCCACCCCTCGTAAAATACAATAATGTGAGGTTGCTTTTCCGGCACTATAAGGGCCATTTGAATAATATTTTCAGCAGTAGAATATCCCGGGACACCGTAATTAATAACCGCATATTGTTTCCCCAGTTTTTCCTGAAGAAGTGCCGGCCAACTATCCTCATCTGTTACGCCAGTTCCAAATGTTGTAGAACCACCCAAAGTTGCAATTCTAACAAGATCGTGATCATCCTGCTCAGCTCCAGTCCACCTGGTATGGAAAGGTGTCGTTACTATAGTTTTGTTATTTTTTTCTACTTTTACAGATGATTTGGGTCTGCCTGCTAAATATGGATGTATTTCAAAAAGATTATTGTGAACATAATATCCGGTCAAGGGAAGCAAGCGTCCATGTTTTATTAGATATGCTGTCTGACCTAATATTTCTGTACCGAGAAGAAGCGCGCTAAAAACCATAAAGTTAATAACGGATATTTTAAATGTCATTTTCATTTTTTACACCTAATCGAAGATCTACGGAAAACATCCCGAATTTTTCTCCATAGATCCATAAATTTTTCAACGCCCATAAGCCGAAAAAAAACCCTGCTGGAATATATGCCCATACACATCGTCGCCAGTACACCAATGAGAGCAGCCCACAGAGGGGGGAGAAGGTAATGGGACATGAATACAGTTGTGATCAATGCCCCCGCAATTGCTCCGACCTTTACGGTGGCGGCCGACCAGTAAAAACCGGAAATGCGAAAAGTAACAACAGTCATTATCATCATGTAAAAAATATACAAGCCAAAATAGGCCATACCTGCACCGGTCAGTCCAAACAACAAAATTCCGAACCAAAAGAACAGCAAATGGGAACAATGCGCTAATAATTCCGTCAGGAAATAGACTTTTCCTTTACCTTTAACGAGCAAGATAAACCCCAGCGGCCAGGAAACAACCTGTAACATCGCCCCTAAAATTTGCCAGCGAAGAATCTCATAGGCAGGTAAAAATTCTGCCGAGTAGAACAACTGAATGACAAATGGGGCCAACGCGATCGTTATTAAAACACCCGGTGCGGCGATGAGAACGCCGACTTCCGTTTGTTCGTTCACCAGGCGGTTGCATAAGTCATTATCATCAGATGCGGCCGTGAGACGCGGATAAAAGTCGAGCCTCATCGCATTCAGGATAATACCGATATATACCCATGCCAATGACATCGACGCCTGATACATCCCGATTTCCGCCATACCAAACTTTTGAGACAGAATTATCCGAATGAAATAAGGGGTTCCGGTCGATAACAGACCCGTCCCCATGAATACGATGCCAAGTGAAAATAGCGTCCTCGTCTCTACCCATGAGTCCTTCCAGGTAACGATTGTTTTTTTGATCTTTATATTACGGACGTATAACCATGAAGTCAGGAGGGAAACCAGTGACAAAACAATGAGAAATAATTCGACTCCCTGATTTCGAAAAAGATAAATAATCACCAGGCCTAGCAAAGATCCGACAACGGCATTGATTACAATGATCTTCGCAAGATCAGCTATCCTCCGCATGCCTTGAATAGGAGCGGTCTGTCCTGCTTCAATTAGATAAAAAAAGATGGTAACAGCGAGGAACGATAAGGCTTGTGCGTACTCCGGCGTGTTGAATGTCAGTGTTGAGATGGAGCGGCTGAAAACGATCAATAGTAACGTTCCGCACAATCCAAGTCCGACAGAGACACGTCTAATCGTTACGGTGATTCTCGCAACCTTTTTTTTATCACCAGATGCTTCGGCTTTGGCAATCTGTCGAACCCCGCTGGAACGGATACCCATACCAGCGATGGTGCAGGCCACACCTATAACAGCCGTATACATCCCGAGAAGACCAATACCGGCTGGACCCAGCCAGAGGGCGAACAGTTTTAGCCGGATAATATTCGCCGCCACACCAATCAACTGAGACCCACCCGTTAAGGAGGTGGATCTAAGAATCTGGCCGTATGAAGGCTGCTGGGTATCGGTCATTTTAACCATCAGGGAAACTCATCACTTCACAATCCTTCGCCTCCACTTCAATGATCCACGTTTTCCACACCCGCCACTTGGCAATGACCGGTAAAATGGCAACGGTAACGCTTTTCCCCGGCACCGAAACCGTCCCCAATGCAAAGGCATCACCGCCCTTATCCTCCGGGTTTCGCAATTGTATCAAAATATTCTCAGCGGTCTGATCTCCCAGGTTCATCAGAAACATCCTCATGGTTACAGGTTGAACAAGCTTACCCGGCGCCTCTCGCCTCCTGTCAGGTTCCACCCAGCGGCTGCTAACCACGAGAGTCGGTGTTGTCCGTGGTGTCGTAAAGGTTTTATGCAATGCCAGCAGGCTTTCCGGTAATCCGGTTCCATCAGTTGGGATTTGGTCGAAATTACCGCACAGTTCATCGGCAAACTCTATGAGGCCGGGCTCACCACGGAAGGCCCCGGCGGCAAAAAAGGCGACTCCGGGGGACTCCGGTGCAATCAGTCGCAGAAAACGAACTTGCTGCTCCAGCTCTTTTTTGGTTTCAGCCCAGTTTTCACCCGGATATCCCCCAACACCGAGACCAAAAGCGATAACGGTTTTATGCATCAATCCCTGAAGCTGGGCCGCCCGTACCTGGGTAATGATGCGCCAGTAATCCTTTTCTCCACCCACATATGCTTCGGGCAGAATCAGGTCGACAACGTCCCGGTAGGCATCTGCCAGAACCGGGGCAATAGGACCGCGCATCTGCCAGACCGCCAGCGACAGATTCGGCATTTTTGCCTTGGTTTTGCGCAGGATCTCGGCGGCTTTTGTATCGGTCTGTCCGCCAAAATCAAAACCAAATTCATCAATCGTCACCACGGGATTGGGATTGCCGCCATAATCGATCGTCGCCAAAATCCCGGCAGCAACATCCACCGGATTTTTTAGCAAATCAAACCAGGTTTTCCCCCGGGAGGGAATAATCCCCCTCCTTTGCCAATCCTTCCATTCCTGAGGTTGGCCATGGATGAGATTCGCTGCTTTTAATTTATGGGGATCGGCTTCTTTAGGCAGGTATAAAAAGGCGAAGATACGGTTTTTTCCAAGGACTCCTGTTTTCTTCACCGTTGTACATGATGAAACAATCAATATGAACGGCAAAGAAAAAACGATCAATATTTTCATGTTGATTTTGCGCTTACTATAGGCAAGCATTGACAAAACCTCCAAATACGGCGCTTTAATGGAGCATTGGTATCGAGTTTTACATTTACGTCACAAGGCCTGACAAGTTCGATATTGGGATTTCCACTTGTAATTATATTTGGTAACCCCCCGGCTATGCCGGGGAGACCGTCAGAGTTTGACAGTTCCGGGAATATGAGAAAGCCTCCAGAGTTGTGAGCCGCTCAAAGTTCACAACAAAGGAGACCTTCAATGAACCATACGCAAAGTTTAAGCCATACAAAATGGGAATGCAAGTATTACTTGATCTCCCAAAATCCGCGATTGATTTTGTGCAAACCGGCTCATGGGCCCATGTCGGCCCAAAAAACAGCGCGAATCGCTATAAAATCATCCCGGCATGATGATTATGGAACAGCGACGACGCGATGATTCCAAAAAAACAACAAATACCCGCCCTTCGGACACAACTATCCACCCCAACTCAAAAGAGACATTGCCTGACGGCCCCTATCCCTCGGCAAACAACCAGCTCCGATACCGGATACGGGAAAACAACGCCTCCATGTCGCGTCGCACCTGTAACCAACAGGCGCCCGCATGATACACAACCTTGCCCGCCGTCCCATAAAGCCGCCAGCGAAGCGTTTGTACCTCGTGGCGATGCCAGGTCTGATCCAGCGTGTTCCGTAAAAACAGTCGGCCCACGTTGTACGCCAATACACCCACACGGAAAAAAACCGCGTTAGCGCCAAACTGACCGCACGGCATCCGTTCCAGGCCAAACCCCAGCTTCAACTCCTTGATCCGGTTCTCGCTGCAGTGACCGCGCTGATGGTACCAATGCAACACCTCCCCGGCATCTTCGGTTCGGTTGGTTGCAATGGCTGTGTAGTGCGCTGCTAACGGCTCTTCATCAAACAGTTTGCCCTGCACAGGACGCCGAACCACAATCAAACGAAAAGCCTCTTCGCTCTTGTTCATGCAATGAACCGTCTCGGCAATAAAACCATTGCCGTACGGCCGCCAGTCACGGTTGCCAAGGCTTTGGATCTGACGGACCACCGCCTCGTCTTTCGATACCCCAATGGCAAATTCAATCCGGCGCTTACGTCCATTGCAATAGTTGAAAATCTTCGCCTGATACGAAGCGCTGTCGGCCCGAAGCGCCGTGATCTTTTTGCCTTTGGGCAACTGACGCTGACAATACTTGATAAACGCAAGATTCCCCGACGCCGGCGCCTCGTTGCCCTGGCGAAACGCATCACCGACAATCAGCCCGTTCTCCGCCAAGTGACCCGCCATGGGCATATACCCTTTAAAGCCCTTGTACGTCCAGTGGGCCAGCCGCTTGGCCGCCTTTATGGCCGTTGCGTCCATATCCGGCGTGTAGCCTTTGACCCCGTCATGTTTGAGGCCG
>Ga0209788_1000033_pt1 | contig 47806 bp, 27 predicted proteins | sample WorMetLIZISLAND1_2_FD_187415 | JGI IMG/M metagenome (GOLD analysis project Ga0209788, IMG submission 187415) | Marine gutless worms symbiont microbial communities from Max Planck institute for Marine Microbiology, Germany - Olavius clavatus LIZARD... ...
CGGGGGAGGGCCGCGGCCCGGCTTCTCGGCTTGTCGGCGGGGTTGCTGGCGGTAGCGCTGCTGTCCGCCGAGGTCGACGCGACCGGGACCATCACGGTCGACACCAACGCCACCGAGATCGCCGACGACAACAACTGCTCGTTGGCGGAGGCCATCAAAGCCGCCGACACCAACGCCCCGGTCGACGGCTGCGCCGCGGGCTCGGCGACCGGCGCCGACGTCATCGACTTCACGACGACGGAGCCCATCACCGCGCCCGACGACGGCTTCGAGGTCGTTTCCGACGTGACGATCAATGGCCGCGACGCCGGGACGACCATCAGAGGCGGCGGCGGCATCCGCGTCATCTTGACCGACCCGGCCTCGCAAGCCGTCAACGCCTCGAACGTGACGTTGAGGAACCTGACCGTGACCGGCGCCGGGCCCGACGCCGTCTACGTCGAGGACGCCGCCAACTCGACCACGGTCACCGGCTCATACGAGGTCGCCTTGGAGAACCTCCACATCCACGGCAACCAGGACGCTCAAGACGACCAGGACGACGAGGACGACGAGGACGACGAGGACGATCAGGGCGACCAGGACGATCAGGAGGATGAGGGCGGCGCTGTCCGCTTCGTGGCGGGTCAGCTCTCCGGCCGTGACGGCACGGTCACCGTCAAGGGCTCGTTGATCGAAGACAACACCGGCCTGGCGGGCATCCGCTCGGACGCCTGCGACCCCGGCCCCGGCGCCGGCTTGGTCGTCGACAACTCGGTCATCGGTGGCAACGGCGGCGCCGGGGTGTCTCATCGCTGCGGCGGCATGGAGATAACCAACTCCACGATCCGGGGGAACCGCGACGGGGGGGTTTATGTGCCTGGAGGGAGCAGAGGCCCGCGGACGGACCCGACCGACCCGTTCTCGGGCCCTATCTTGGGGTCGACCCGCACCGGGATCGTCAACACCACCATCGCCGGGAACACGTCGACTAGCGGCAGGGCCGGCGTGCACGTCGAAGCGCCCCGGGGGCACGCCCCCGAGATGGACATCATCCACGCCACGATCGCCGGGAACCACAGCGGGCCCGGCGGCGGCGCGGGCGGCATCCACAGCGACATCGCCTCCGATGCCCACATCGAGATCGTCAACACCGTCGTAGCCGACAACGCCGGCGACGAATGCGACTTCTACCGCATCGTCGTCCCGGACGAGGACACTTCAGACGAGTTGAAGAAGAAGAACGTCGGGAACGCCTCGTCGGACGCCACCTGCCGCGGCTTCGCTTTCCCCGACGAAGACGACGTCGAGCTTGAGGACCTGGACGACAACAGCAGCGCCCTCGCCGACGCTGTCGGCGTCGGCGTCGGCGTCGACAAGGGCCACATCTTGACGATGGCGTTCCCGACCACCAGCCCGCTGTTCAACGCGGCGGACGCAACCGCCTGCAACAGGGCGGACACGAGCGGGGGCTCAAACGGCCCGACCGACGCCCGCGGCGTGACCCGCCCCCAGGGCTCGGGTTGCGACATCGGCGCGTTCGAGGCCCGAGTCGCCGACGTCATCAACGTCGACACGACGGAGAGCGGGATAGACGACGACGGGGAGTGCTCGTTGGAAGAGGCCGTGGAGGCCGCCGACACCGACAGCGAGGTCGAGGCCTGCACCGCGGGCTCGGGCGACGACAGCATCGTCATCGAGGTCCCGGGGACCATCACCGCCCCCGCGGGCGGCTTCGAGATCCGATCCGACATGAGCATCCAAGGGCATCAGCCCGCGGATCAAGGGCGGCAGAGCGCGGCCGGCACCGCCGTCAACGGCGGCTTCCGGGTCGTGTTGAGCGACCCGTCGTCGCCCTCCGCCGCCTCACGGGTCACTCTGGCGGACTTGACGGTGACCGGCGCGTCCGGGGCAGGGGTCCATGTCGTGGACAACGCCGCCGCGGCTGCGGTCTCCGGAGGCGACTACACGGTCGCCTTGGAGAACCTGAAGGTTCACGGCAACGGCGTAGGCGTGCGCTTCGAGACCGGGCCCGCGTCCAGCCGCTCCGGAGACGTCACTGTCAAGGACTCTCTGGTGGCGGGCAACAGCGGCGCCGGAGTCGTGGCGGAGGCCTGCGACGACGACGGCGACGACGACCTGGGAGTGGAGAACACGCTCATCCAAGACAACGCGGGCGGCGGCATCGTCCACCACTGCGGCGACTTGACGGTCGCCGGCTCGACGATCCACCGCAACACCGGCCGCGGCGGGATAGACATCCGCGGGCGAGACCCGTCCGACAGCGCCAACCTCGCTTCGAGCGACACCGAGATCGTCAACACCACCATCGCCGCGAACACGTCGGCAGGCGGCGGGGGAGGCGTCCGGGTCGCCGAGCCCATAGGGTCCTCTCCGACGTTGTCGATCGTTCACGGCACCATCGCTCAGAACGCGGCCGCGTCGGGAGGCGGGGGCCTCCACAGCGAGATCAGCGAGAAGGGCCGCCTCTCGGTCAAGAACACCGTCGTCGCAGACAACACCGTCGGCGGGGCCGGCGCCGGCGACCAATGCCGGCTCGCTGCCGCTCCGGAAGAGAACACGTCCAACGCCTCATCCGACGACACCTGCGGCGGTTTCGCCCATCCCAACGTCGTGGCCGGGCTTGAGGGCCCGGACGACAACGGCGGCGCCTCCCCCGTGGGCCCGAACGGCGGCGGGGGCAACATTCACACCATGAGGATCACCGCCGCCAGCGAGCTGTTCGACAAAGCCGACACGACCGCCTGTGGGGACGCCGACACGAGCGAGGACTCGAGCGGGCCGAGGGACGCCCGGGGCGTGGCCCGCCCCCAGGGCCCGGCGTGCGACATCGGCGCTTACGAGGCCGACGTTGAGACCATCGAAGTCACCACCACGGGCGGGAAGGACGACAGCGACGGGGAATGCTCATTGGCCGAAGCCGTGCAAGCCGCCAACACGAACACCACGGTGAACGAGTGCGAGAAGGAGGACGCCGACGCGTTCGACTACATCGTGATCAACGTCGCGGGCGTCATCGCCGCTCCCACCCGGGCCTTCAGCATCGAGTCGGATATGGGCATCCAGGGCCACGCCGACGGCACCACCATCCGCGGCGGCCGCGGCGTGCGGATCTCCCCGTCCGGGACGTTGGCGGGCGCGGCCAGCGGCATCTCCAAGGTGGTCCTGGCCGACCTCGCCGTCGCCCGCTCGCGCCGCGCCGGGGTGTATGTCGTCGACTACGCCGACGCCTCCCTCACGAGCAGGTACAGGATCGAGTTGGAGAACCTGAGCGTCGAGGGCAACAGGACGGGCATACTGTTCGAGGCCGAGCTCACGTCGGGCCGCGGAGCCGAGGTCCTCGTCAAAGACTCGCTGATAGCGGGCAACACCAACGCAGGCGTCGACCTGGACGCCTGCGGCAAGACGGGAGTCGGCATCCGCCTCGAAGTGGAGAACTCGATCATCCGCAACAACGCCAGGGACAACGACAACGGCCTCGGCGGGATAGTCAACAGGTGCGGCTCGCTGAAAGTCTCCGGCTCGGCTATCTACGGGAACAAGGCCGTCAACGGCGGGGGCATCAACATCCACGACGGGCAAGAAGACCCAGACGACCCGAGCCGGCGGCCCTCCACCCGCACCGAGATCGTCAACACCACCATCACAGCCAACACCGCGTCCGGGTCCGGGGGAGGCGTCTATGTGAAGGAGCCCGCCGCCGAGCCCGCCGGCTCGTCGCGAGGTTTCCGCCCCTCGCTGAAGATCACCCACAGCACCATCGCCGACAACACCGCCGGGACCGGCGAAGCCGGGGGGGTCGACAGCGGCATCGCCGAGGCCTCCGACTTGGAGGTCGTCAACACCGTCGTAGCTCACAACAGCGGCGACCAGTGCGACCTGGCGGCCGCTCCCGCCGAGAACACGTCCAACGCCTCGTCGGACGGCACCTGCGACGGGTTCGCCCATGAAGGGGTCGACGCCCGGCTCCAGAAGCCGGCCGACAACGGCGGTCCCCGCCCGGTGGGCCGCAACGCCGACTCGGGCAACGTCCCGACCATGGCCATCGCCGGGGCCAGCCCGCTGCTCCACGCCGCAGACGCCGCGGAATGCGAGGCGACCGACGCCCGGGGCGTGGCCCGCCCCGACGGCGGCGGATGCGACATCGGCGCCTACGAAGCCAAGACGGCGGCCATCGAAGTCGGCTCCGACTGCACCCTGGCCCAGGCTCTCCGAGCCGCCAACACCAACACCGAGGTCGGGGGCTGCGCCGCCGGCTCAGACGTCGACACCATCACCTTCGCGGCGGCCGGAACCGTCAACGCCCCCCGGGCCGGTTTCAGCGTCGCGTCCAACGTCACCATCCAAGGCCACCCCGCCGGCACCACCATCCACGGCGGCCGCAGCGGCCTCGCCGTGAAACTGACGTCTCAGCCGCCGACCCCGACCGTCAACGCCACCGACGTGATCCTGGCCGACATCACCCTCACCGGCTCCCGCGCCGGCTACGGGCTGGAGGTCGTAGACGACGGAGACTCGACCACAACAGCCCCCTACACCGTCATCCTGAGAAACCTGCGGGTCCACGGCAACACCGGCGGCGGGATCATCTTCGACAAGGAGCCCGGCTCCTCCCGCCCCGGGACCGTCCTCGTAAAGGACACCCTCATCAATAGCAACACCAGCGGCCCCGGCGTCTACACCAACGCTTGCGACAAGGCCAGAGTCGGCGTCTCCCTGGAGATCAGCAACTCTATCATCCGCGGCAACACAAACGCTGGAGGCCTGGGGGGCGGGATCAGGAACCTGTGCGGCCGGCTCAAAGTGGCCGACTCGACGATACACGGCAACACCGCCGCCAAAGGGGCTGGCATCTGGATTGATGATGGACAATATGGCACGACCTCCGACTCGACGCGGACCGAGATCGTCAACACCACGATCGCCGAGAACACGGCGACCAAGACTGCGGGGGGTATTTACGCCTATACGCCCACTAGCCCTGGTGAGTTCCGACCCACATTAAGAATCACTCACAGCACCATCGCCGACAACACCGACCAGGGCCGGTGGCCGCGCGGCTTCTACAGTCGAATAAGGCATGGGTCCGACATCTCCATCAAGAACACCGTCGTAGCCGGCAACACCAGAGCCCAGTGTATCTTCCTCGCCACCCCAGCCGTCAACAGCGGCAACGCCTCATCCGACAACACCTGCGACGGCTTTCGACGAGTCAATGCCGGTCTCCAGGATCTCGCCGACAACGGCGGTCCAGCCGCGATAGGCCCCAACGGCGGCTTCGGCAACGTGACCACAATGGCGATCCCCACTGCCAGCCCGCTCCACAACCAGGCCGACTCGGCTCACTGCGCTGCGGCCGACGCCCGCGGCGTGACCCGCCCCCAAGACGGCGGATGCGACATCGGGGCGTATGAGGTGAGGGTCGCCGACACCATCGAGGTCGACGCCCAGGCCACTGCGGCGGGCGACGGGAAGTGCTCGCTCGGGGAGGCGATCCAAGCGGCCAACACCGACGGCGAGGTTGACGCCTGCCCCGCCGGCGCACCCGCCGTCGCTGCCATCAACATCGGTGACGTGGGAACTATCACCGCGCCGTCCGGCGGCTTCCAGGTCAAGTCCGACATGACCATCCAAGGGCATCCCGACGGCGGCACGACCGTCGAGGCTCACCGCGCGTCAGACGGAAGCCGCGGGCCCAGGGTCTTCCAGATCGAGTTGACGGCGACGTCACCGTCGACGGCGGTCAACGCCTCGACGGTCACACTGGCCGACTTGACCGTGACCGGCGCCACCGGCCCCGGGATACTGATAGAAGACGACGCCGACGCCACGCTCACCGCTCCATACACCGTCACCCTGCAGAACCTCCACGCCCACCACAACAGCCGGGGTGTGCGCTTCGAGAAGAACTCGGCTTCCACCCGCCCGGGAAGAGTCCACGTCAAAGACTCCCTGCTGGCGGACAACACCCAAGGCGTCCACACCAAAGCCTGCGACCAGGCCCGGGTCGGCGTGTCCCTCGAAGTCAACAACACCGTCATCCGCAACAACTCGCATCCCGAAGGCTACGGCGCCGGCATCGAACATGATTGCGGCCATCTCAAGGTGACCGACTCAGCCATACACGGCAACACCGCCTACTACGCGGGAGGAATCTGGATCAGCCGCGGACTCACCGCTGCCGTTCCCGACTCCACCCGGACCGAGATCGTCAACACCACGATCAGCGGCAACACCGCGAAACGGACCGGGGCAGGCATCTACGCCCACACCTACAGCACCCGGACGCGTGTCGATTCCGCCTTCCGGCCCACCCTGAGGATCACCCACAGCACCATCGCCGGGAACACCTCTGTCGGCTGGAGCCCCGGAGGATTATACAGCCGCATCACCAACCGGGACGACATCTCCATCAGGAACACCGTCATAGCCGACAACAGCGGAGTCGAATGCACCCTCCTCGCCGTCCCGAGATTCAACACCGGCAACGCATCATCGGACGGCTCCTGCAGAGCTGCCGTCCACTCCCCTCGGTTGAAGCCGCTGGCGGACAACGGCGGCGCCCGGCCGATAGGCCCCAACGGGACCCGGGGCCATGTTCGGACCATGGCGATCGACACCAACAGCCCACTCCACAACCAGGCCGCCGCCGCGGCTTGCACCGCCAAAGACGCCCGCGGCGTGACCCGCCCCCAAGGCGCCGGATGCGACATCGGCGCCTACGAAGCCACCGTTACCACCATCGAGGTCAACGCCCCGGCCACTGCGGCGGGCGACGGGGGGTGCTCGCTCGGGGAGGCGATCCAAGCGGCCAACACCGACGGCGAGGTTGACGCCTGCCCCGCCGGCGCCGGCGCCGACGTGATCAACATCCGCACACCGGGGACCATCACCGCGCCGTCCGGCGGCTTCCAGGTCAAGTCCGACATGACCATCCGGGGACATCTCCGCGGCACGACCGTCGAGGCCCATCGCGCCTCCGACGGGAGCCGCGGGCCCAGGGTCTTCCAGATCGAGCTGACGGCGACGTCACCGTCGACGGCGGTCAACGCCTCGACGGTCACACTGGCCGACTTGACCGTGACCGGCGCCACCGGCCCCGGGATACTGATAGAAGACGACGCCGACGCCACGCTCACCGCTCCATACACCGTCACCCTGCAGAACCTCCACGCCCACCACAACAGCCGGGGTGTGCGCTTCGAGAAGAACTCGGCTTCCACCCGCCCGGGAAGAGTCCACGTCAAAGACTCCCTGCTGGCGGACAACACCCAAGGCGTCCACACCAAAGCCTGCGACCAGGCCCGGGTCGGCGTGTCCCTCGAAGTCAACAACACCGTCATCCGCAACAACTCGCATCCCGAAGGCTACGGCGCCGGCATCGAACATGATTGCGGCCATCTCAAGGTGACCGACTCAGCCATACACGGCAACACCGCCTACTACGCGGGAGGAATCTGGATCAGCCGCGGACTCACCGCTGCCGTTCCCGACTCCACCCGGACCGAGATCGTCAACACCACGATCAGCGGCAACACCGCGAAACGGACCGGGGCAGGCATCTACGCCCACACCTACAGCACCCGGACGCGTGTCGATTCCGCCTTCCGGCCCACCCTGAGGATCACCCACAGCACCATCGCCGGGAACACCTCTGTCGGTTGGAGCCCCGGAGGATTATACAGCCGCATCACCAACCGGGACGACATCTCCATCAGGAACACCGTCATAGCCGACAACAGCGGAGTCGAATGCACCCTCCTCGCCGTCCCGAGAGTCAACACCGGCAACGCATCATCGGACGGCTCCTGCAGAGCTGCCGTCCACTCCCCTCGGTTGAAGCCGCTGGCGGACAACGGCGGCGCCCGGCCGATAGGCCCCAACGGGACCTGGGGCCATGTTCGGACCATGGCGATCGACTCCGCCTCGCCGCTGCGCAACAGGGCCGACAGAACGGCCTGCACCGCCAGGGACGCACGCGGCGTGACCCGCCCCCAAGGCGCCGGATGCGACATCGGCGCCTACGAGACCCGCTGACATCGGCAGCCGCCGAGGAGACGGCCCCGCACTTGCCGAGCGTGACCGGACCGCCAGCCGCCAGATGGGATCTCGGCCGCCGGGCACCCGAGCCACTTGGCCCGCCGGTTGCCGCCGCCGCCCTGGCGCGGCGCTCGCGACTCGACATCGAGCGCGCTGGCCTCGCTGAGAGCACTGATCTCGCTGAGAGCGCTGATCTCGCTGAGACCGTCGCCCGCGCTCGGCGACCCGTGCGCTGGGACCACTGGCCACACTTCGCTGCGGCAGGTTGGAGGGCGGCGCCCGCTGACGGCGCGCGGCGGCGTCGGGTGGTGCTACGGTCCGCCCCCAGGACCGACGTGACGTTGCGGAGTCGGCGCCGCTGAGGCGCGACCCGGGTCCGCTGATGATTGGAGAAACGATGACTGGAAAAGCGAGAGGAGTGGCGAGACGGCCGTGGAGGCGGGTCGCATATCGGGACGGCCGGGGACCGGCCTGGTCCGCTCCCGGGGTTTGGGGGCGTGCCGCGACCCGACCTCTCGGCCTGTTGGCCGGTGTGCTGGCGGTCGCGCTGCTGCCCGCCCCTGCCGAAGTCGACGCGACCGCCACCATCACGGTCGACACCTCGGCCACCGAGATCTCCGACGACAACAACTGCTCGTTGGCGGAGGCCATCGAAGCCGCCAATACCAACACCGTGGTAGACGGCTGCGCAGGCGGCTCGGCGACCGGCGTCGACGTCATCGACTTCGCGACGACCGACCCCATCACCGCGCCCGACGACGGCTTCCAGATCGCCTCCAACGTGAAGATCGAAGGACACGCCGCCGGGACGACTATCAGCGGCGGCGGCGGCATCGACATTGTCCTCGGCTACTGGCCGTCAGTAGATTCCGTTGCCACGGATGTGACTCTGAAGCACTTGACTGTGACCGGAGTGGATCGGAACGCTATCCAGATTCGGGACAACGCCGACGACGACAAGATCGCTGGTTCATATCAAGTCAACTTGGAGAACCTTCACGTTCACGATAATCGACACGTTCGAAATCCCCAAGAAGGCCAGCCCGATAGCGGCGCTATCCGCCTCTTCGCAGCGCAGGAATTCTCCCGTGAGGGTGTGGTCCGCGTCAAGAACTCGTTGATAGAGAACAACACCGGCATGCCCGGTATCGACTCCGACGCCTGCGACCCCGATCAGAAGGTCAGCTTGGTCGTCACAAACTCGATCATCAAGGGCAACGGCGGCGCAGGCGTGTCTCATCGTTGCGGCCACATGAAGATAGTGGGTTCCACGATTCGAGGGAACAGCGGCGGTGGAGTCCATGCTGATGGCGGGAAGACCGCGACCGACGGCGCCATCCTCGGATTCACCCGCACCGAGATCGTCAACACCACCATCGCCGAGAACACGTCGACCAACGGCGGGGGCGGCGTCCATGTCGCCGCGCCCCAGGGCTTCACTCCCGAGTTGTCGATCGTCCACAGCACTATCACCCGCAACGACGGCGGGACCGGCGGGACCGGCGGGATCAGCAGCCGCATCATCGAGGACTTGCATGTAGAGATCGTCAACACCGTCGTAGCCAGCAACGATGGGGCCCAATGCGACTTTGCCGTCGCTCCGAGCAACAACGCCGGGAACGCCTCGTCCGACGACTCCTGCGACGATTTCGCCCACTCTCTCGTCGAGCCCGACCTTCAGGACTTGGCCGACAACGGCGGCACCGTGGCCGGCCCCGCCGCTGTCGGCCCTCACGGTGGGCACGGCAACATCCTGACCATGGCGATCCCGACCACCAGCCCGCTGTTCGATAAGGCCGACGCCAACAGCTGCAACAGGGCGGACACGAGCAAGGACTCAAGCGGACCGAAGGACGCCCGCGGCGTGACCCGCCCCCAGGGCGCGGGTTGCGACATCGGCGCGTTCGAGGTCCGAGTAGCCGACGACATCACCGTCAACACGACGAGCGGGAGGGCCGACGACGGGGAATGCTCGTTGGAGGAGGCCGTGAAGGCCGCCGACACCGACAGCGAGGTCGAGGCCTGCACCGCAGGCTCGGGCGACGACAGCATCGTCATCGGAGTCGAGGGCGAAATCAACATCCCTGATGACGGTCTCGTGCTCGCCTCCGACATGAGCATCCAGGGGTATGAGGGCGGCCAGGGCACCACCATCAACGGCGGCGGCATTCGCATCAGCCTGGCCGATTCGGACACGCAAGTCGTCAATGCCTCCGATGTGGCCCTGAGGGACCTGACCGTTACCGGCGCGACCGGACCCGGGATCCATGTCGAGGACAACGCCGCGGTCACCGCCTCGGACCGATACAAAGTCACCCTGCAGAACCTGAAGGTTCACGGCAACACCACAGGCGTGCACTTCGAGACCGGGTCCGCATCCGGCCGCTCAGGAGAGGTCGATGTCAGCGACTCCGTGGTAGCCGACAACACCGGCGCAGGCGTCGAAGCGGAGGCCTGCGACGCCGACGGCGACGATGACCTGACGGTGAAGAACACGATCATCCAGGGCAACGCCGGAGGCGGCATAACCCACCACTGCGGCGACTTGACTGTTGTCAACTCAACGATCCTCGAAAACACCGGCTACGGCGGGATAGACATTCGCAGCCAAGATCCGTCCGACAGCGCCAACCTCGCATCGAGCGACATCGAAATCATCAACGGCACCATCGCAGAGAACAAGTCAACCAAGGGCCAAGGCGCCGGCATCCACATCGCCTCGCCCCAGGGGCGCGCCCCCACATTGAAGGTCACTCACAGCACCATAGCCGGCAACGACGGCGGACATGACGGGATCGGCGGGATCAACAGCGCTGTCACCAGCGCATCACACATCGAGATCGTCAACACCGTCGTGGCCAACAACGATGGGGGCCAGTGCGACTTCGCCGTCGCGCCAGACAGGAACACCGCGAACGCCTCGTCCGACACCACCTGCGACGGGTTCGCCCACTTCGTCGAACCCGACCTTCAGGACCCGGCCAACAACGGCGGCGCCGCCCCTGTCGGCCCCAACGGCAGCGGAGGCAACATCTTGACCATGGCCATCACCACCGACAGCCCGCTGTTCGACGAAGCCGACGCCACAGCCTGCGAGGGGGCGGACGCCCGCGGTGTGAGCCGCCCGCAGGGCTCAGGATGCGACATCGGCGCCTTCGAGGCCGAAACCGCGACAATCACGGTCGACACCACGAACGGACCGGACGATGACAAGAAATGCGCATTGGCCGAAGCGGTCGAGGCCGCCAACACGAACACCGCGGTTGACGCCTGCCCGGGAGGTTCGGCCGGAACTGATGCCATCGTGATCGGGGTCTCCGGCACCATCGAGGCGCCCCTGGCCGGTTTCGTCATCGAATCCGATCTGAGCATCCAAGGTCACAAAGGGGGCACGACCATCAGCGGCGGCCTTGGCGTGCGGATTCTCCCATCCCCGACATCGTCGGCGCCGAATCACAGCGTCTCCGCGGTGACCTTGGCTGATCTGGCGGTCACGGGCGCCCGGGACGCCGGGGTGCATGTCGACGACTACTCCGACGCCTCCATCACCGGGAAATACGCCGTCAAACTGGAGAACCTGCACCTTCACGGCAACAGGACGGGAATACGCTTCGACACCAGATTCGCCTCGGGTCGCCAAGGTGAGGTCCTTGTCAAGGACTCGCTGATAGCGGGCAACACCCGCGCAGGCGCTCACTTGGACGCCTGCACCGAGGGGGACGAGGGGGCGGCCGGACCCAACCTCGAAGTCACCAACTCGATCATCCGCGACAACGCGAAGAGGGGCAGCGACATCCGCGGCGGGCTGGTCAACTACTGCGGCTGGCTGAAGGTCACCGGCTCAACTGTTCACCGAAACAACTCCGTCAGCGGCGGTGGGATCAACATCCACGCCGGGCGAGCCAACCCGGCCGACACGACACAACTCGCCTCCACCCGGACCGAGATCGTCAACACCACCATCGCAGGCAACAGGGCGGCCAGGTCAGGGGGAGGCGTCAACGTGGCGGCGTCTACCGCGGGTTTCGAGCCGTCGCTGACGATCACCCACAGCACCATCGCTCAGAACACCGCCGCTACCGGGGAAGCCGGGGGGATCAGAAGCCCCGCCGCTTCAGATCTGCGGATCGTCAACACCGTCGTGGCGGACAACACCGAGGACCAGTGCGACCTGACGGCCGCTCCCGCCGTAAACACGTCCAACGCCTCGTCCGACTCCACCTGCGACGGCTTCGCCCAAGGCGTCACCGCCCGGCTTCGGGAGCTCGCCGACAACGGCGGTCCCCGCCCAGTGGGACGCAACGGCGGCTCGGGCAACATCTTGACCATGGCCATCGCAGGCGCCGGCCCGCTGCTCAACGCCGCAGACGCCGCGGCATGCGTCGCCGCCGACGCCCGGGGCGTCGCCCGCCCCCAAGGGACGGGATGCGACATCGGCGCCTACGAAGCCAGGACAGGGGCCATCACGGTCGACACCCTCGGCGGGCCCGCAGCCGACGGCGACTGCTCCCTGGCCGAGGCCCTGCAAGCCGCCAACACCGACACCGAGGTCGACGGCTGCGCCGCGGGCGCCGAGGTCGACACCATCGACTTCGCGTTGGCCGGCCTCATCAACCCGCCGGCCGGCGGCTTCCGGGTCGCCTCCAACGTCACCATCGCAGGCCACGCCGACGGCACCACGATCCGAGGCAACCGCCGCGGCTTCACCATCGACCTGACAGCCACCCAACCGGCTGTGGCAGTAAACGCCACCGACGTGACCCTGACCGACCTCACGTTCACCGCCGCCCGCAGCGGCTACGGGCTGCAAGTCCTCGACGACGGCGACGCGACAGTCACCGACCCCTACACCGTCATCCTCAGGAACCTGCACGTCCACGACAACACCGGCGGCGGGATCCTCTTCGACACGGAGCCCGGCTCCTCCCGCCCCGGCGCCGTCCTCGTCGAGGACACCCTGATCAACGGGAACACCGACGGGTCCGGCATCTACATGAGAGCCTGCGGCAAACCTGCCGCCGGCGTCTCCCTAGAAGTCAACAGGTCCGTCATCAGCAACAACACGCGCGTCGGGAACGGCGGCGGCGTCGCCAACCGCTGCGGCCGCCTCAGAATCGAAGGCTCGGCAATCCACGACAACAGCGGCGGCGCCGGCGGAGGCGTCTACATACACCAAGGCCGCTACCGCGACCCGAGTAGCAACACCGACCCCGCGTCGACCCGAACCGAGATCGTCAACACCACCATCACCAAGAACACCGCGACCAGGACCGGTGGCGGCGTCGACGTCAACTCGCCCGCGGGCGCCAGTGACTTCGAGCCTGTGTTGAGCATCACCCACGGCACCATCGCCGACAACACCGCCGCGTCACGGGGCGGAGGCCTGCACAGCGAGATCAGCGACCCGTCCGACCTCTCGATCGCCAACACAGTCATCGCCGACAACACCGGAAGCGAGTGCAGCCTCGCCGACGACCCGGCGGTCAACACGGCCAACGCCTCATCCGACGACACCTGCGGCGGCTTCACCCAACAAGACGTCACCTCCGGCCTTCGGGCCTTGGCCGTCAACGGCGCCCCGGCCGCCCTCGGCCCCAACCGCAGCTCCGGCGCCGTCACCACCATGGCCATCCCCACCACAAGCCCCCTCCACGACAAGGCCGACACCAATGCCTGCACCGCTGAAGACGCCCGCGGCGTCGCCCGCCCCCAAGGCGAGGCATGCGACATCGGCGCCTACGAAGCAACAGCCGCCGCGCCCGCCACCATCACCGTCAACACCCTCGACGGCCCCGCCGCCGACGGCAAGTGCGCCCTCGCCGAGGCCATCGACGCGGCCAACACCGACAGGGCGGTCGACGGCTGCCCCGCCGGCCGCGGCGCCGATGTCATCAGCATCGAAGTCGCCGGAACCATCGCATCGCCGCCAACCCGCATATATGGCAACAGTTACCAAATCACCTCCGACCTGCAAATTCGGGGAAACCCTGGCGGAACAACCATCGCTGGCCAAACCGGATTTGTCATCAGCTTAACCGGGACACGATACCGTCCCGGTGAGACCACACCGACCAAAGTCGCCAGAGTCTCCGCAGTGACACTATCCAATCTGACCCTAGAAGGCCGCCGATACGCCGCCGCCATTCACATTAAGGACAAAGGCGACAAGACAACCACCGCTCGATACACCGTGACCCTGAGGAATCTGCGTATACATAACTACGCCACGGGCGTTCGCCTCCAGAAGGATTTCATGTCTAGCCGGCCCGGCAAGGTACACATAACGGACTCACTGATAGAGCGGAATCGCAGCAGAGGGATCGACATGTCGGCTTGTGACAGCGGCGGCGGCGATGTGACAGTGGACGTCGACAACACGATCATCCGCCACAATCATGGGTTCCGAGGCGCAGGCATAGAGAGCACCTGCGGCCATTTGAGAGTCAGCAACACGACCATCCACGGGAACACCGCAAGACACGACGGCGGCGGCATTTTCGTCGGCCCAGGATACCAACACAGCTCCGGGACGCCCGCCAGCACCCGCACGGAAATTGTCAACAGCACGATCACCAACAATAGGGCAGGTGAATCGGGTATATCGGGCTGGGCAGCCGTATACATCAGGAAGAGGTCGATCGATGGTCACAATTTGCGGCCATCGCTGAAGATCGAGCACAGCACCATCACCGCCAACTCCAACCCGTGGGGCGACGCCGGAGGAGTCGGCAGCCGGATCGCCAGAAGCGACGACATCTCCATCGTCAACACAGTGATCGCCGACAACAGCGGCGCCGAGTGCAGCTTCGCCGCCGCTCCGGCCGTCAACACCGGCAACGCCTCGTCGGACGGCACCTGCGACGACTTCGCCTACCAGAGCGTAAACCCCGGCCTGCAGCCGCTGGACGACAACGGCGGCGCCCGGCCGATAGGCCCCAACGGGACCTTCGGCCACATTCGGACCATGGCGATCGATTCCACCTCCCCGCTACGCAACAGGGCCGACAGAGCGGCCTGCACAGTCAAGGACGCCCGCGGCGTCACCCGCCCCCAAGGCGCCGGGTGCGACATCGGCGCCTACGAGGCCCGCTGACGCCGATGCGTGTGCAGTTTCGCGGCTCTCGTCGGTACTACTGCACACGCTCAAGGTGTGCGCGACCGGGGATAGCAGTCACCGGATGAGGTCCCCGATGTGCTTCGTCGCCTCGCGGAAGCTGAGGCCGGAGAGCCGACCCCTGTTGGCGACGGCGAAGTCGGCCACCGCCCGCGGGTCGGTCCTGGCGTAGTCCCGAAGCGCCCACCCGATCGCCTTGCGGATGAAGAACTCCTTCTCAGCCATCCTCCGCTCACAGAAGCCGAACAGACGATCGGGGTCGGTGCGCTCCTTGGCCCCCACTTGGCAGATCACCGCCGCTCGCCTGAGCCACATGTCCTCGTCATCGACCCAGGAGTCGACGGTCGGCCAAGCCCCATCCGGGTGGTTGACCACCAACGGCCGGACCAGACGCACCGCCGCCTCGTCCACGAGGTCCCACCAGGCCCCCTCCACGATCATCCGCCTGTAGAGAGGCGCCGACGCCGGGACGATGAACCGCTCATGCGCGGCGGCCACCCCCTGGGCCAGGTATTTCTCCTCGCGATGGGGCAACGCCCAAAGAGTGAGCACAAGCCGCTCATACCCTTCGCGGTCGCTCGGCGGCCACTGCTTGACCAACCGGCGGACGATGGGGGCCCGCCCCGGTTTCTGCACCCCGTAGAACGGCATGTCCGTCTTCAAGTAGGCCTGCATCGGGGCCGCCTTCTCAGGATCGGCCTGCGCCCTGAGGGCGCTCTGCGCATACTTGATCGCCGAAGCCCACGGCGACGACGGGTCGGCGGGAGTGTCCACTCCCGTTGAGGGTACTAGTGGTGCGTCGCTCAAATCCTTAAGCGGGCAGCATCACTGGGGACGGCCCCGAGGCGGCGCCTTCTCCGGCAGGCGCCACTACGCTCACCGCGTCGATGGCCGTCAACGTCTCCCCCACCCCCAACCCGAACGCCATGAAGCTCGGCGTCGGAGCCCAGGTGGGCGCCCCGGGCACATACTCTCGGGCCGAGGAGGCCGAGGCGGGGTACGTCGCCTCGCTACTTGCCCTCGAGGGCGTTGCCCAGGTGTTCCTGACCGCCGACTTCGTGACCCTTTCGAAGACCCCGGCCGCGTCGTGGGACAGGATCGTTCCCCCGGCGACGGCGATCCTTGAAGACGAGTTCGGGAGCTAGGCCGCCCGTCAAGGGACGGTGACCGTCGTCGGCCTGCTGACCCCGTCGGCCCCGGTGACCATCGCCACGACCCTCCACCCGCCGTCGGCCAGTTGCTCCCCGCCCACAACCGGGCCGTGGCTCTCCTCAACCTCGGCCCGCACCATCTCCGGCAGGGACGTCAGCGTCACCGCCGACCCCGCATGCGCCACAGGCGCCGCCACGGTCGGGGGCCGAAGCACCCGCGGCTCGCCGTCCTCGCCGAAGACGACCTCCACCTCGGCGACGCGAGCGGGCTGGCGGACAAAATCCTCATCTCCCTTCGCCGCCAACGACCGCACAACCACCTCCACGGTGTAGGACAAGGGTCCCGACTCGGTCACCTCCTGCGCGCCCACCCAGTCGACGAAGACCTGCACACCCTCTCCCGCCTCCGGGAGGGGGACTCCCGCCGGCATCATCGCTTGGAGCGTCCGCCGGGACTCCTCGGCGCCGTCGGCCGAGAAGTACTCGACGGCGAACCACTCCGCATGGGCCGCCGCCCGATTCGCCAAGAGTTGCGGGTCGACCGCATACAAGTCGGCCTCCGCCGTCAGCATGGGCGAGGACGCGGTTGTGACCGCCGCCGCAGGGGCGGCGGCGACGGGAGCTGTCACAGCCCCGGGGCCTGTCGTCGGCGGGGCGCTCATCGCCGGGGCGGCGGGCGAAGCGGGCCGGCTCTGCATGAACGAGTAGGCGAGGGCGCCCGCCACCACGGCCCCGGCCACGACGATGAGCAGCCATTGCCGCTCGGGGCCCCGCTTCTCCAACGTCTCCCACGGGATCCGCTCGTACACCTCTTGGCGTTCCTCGGCCATGTCTCGAACGTATACGCCCGGCGAGGGTGATTCAAGGGGGATGGAGTCGGAGGCGCCGATCGACCGGGGACAGGCGGCGGATGCGGCTAACGTTCGACAGGACATGGCCGCCAACCTCGACCCGAAGCCAGGACGCTGGGTGCTTCCGCTGGTCGTCTTGGCCATGATCGCCTTCACCTACTTCTTCGTGAGCGAGCTGCCCGAGGCCCCGCCCAACACGACGCTCGCCGGCCCCGCGACGACGACCACGGCGCCCCCCGGCGACACGACGCTTGGCGACGCCGACGGCGGGGTCGCCCCCATCGATGAGGCGACGAGGACCTACCTCGACGGCATTGTCGCCGTCAACGACAAGCTCAAGCTGGGGAACACCGAGATGGTCGCGGTCAACACCGGGTTCGACGCCAGCCCGAAGGAGATCGAGTACAGCGACGCCGGGTCCAGGATCGAGAAAGTCAAAACCGACACCGAGGCGTTGTCCGAGGAGTTGGCCGCCCTGACCGCCCCGGCCGGCTTGGAGACGAACCACGAGACGCTCAAGGCGAAGATGGGCGCCGCGGCGACAGCGGCCGACGAGGCGTTGAGCGGGCTTCGCTCCGACGACCCCGGCGACGCGCGCCGCGAAGCCGTCGAGAGCTACACGACAGCGGCCACAGAGTTCGCCGCCGAGGTCGACAAGACCCGCGAAGCCGCGGGCGACTCCTAGGCGGTCGCCGAGCCAGCGAGGCGCCCCGACCGATCAGATGTCGTAGTAGAGATGGAACTCGTAGGGGTGGGGGCGCAACCTCACCGGGTCGACCTCATGCTCCTCCTTGTAGGAGACCCACGAGTCGATCAAGTCCTTGGTGAACACACCACCCTGCAGGAGGAACTCGTGGTCCTCCCTCAACCCGGCGAGCGCCTCGTCGAGGCTCCCCGGGACCGACGGCAGGCCCGCCAGCTCCGCGGGGGGTAGGTCGTAGATGTCCTTGTCCACCGGGTCGTGCGGCTCGATCCGGCCCTGCACCCCGTCGAGGCCCGCCATGAGCATGGCCGAGAACGCCAGGTAGGGGTTGGCCGCCGGGTCGGGGCAGCGGAACTCGATGCGCTTCGCCGCCGGGCTCTGCGAGTACTGCGGGATGCGCACCGCCGCCGACCGGTTCCGGCTCGAGTAGACCAGGTTGACCGGCGCCTCGTACCCGGGCACGAGCCGGTGGTAGGAGTTCGTCGTCGGTGCGGCGAAAGCGAGGATCGCCGCGGCGTGTTTGAGGATGCCGCCGATGTACCAGCGGGCGGTGTCGGAGAGGCCGGCGTAGCCGCTCTCGTCGAACATCAACGTCTCGCCGTTCTTCCACAACGACTGGTGGGTGTGCATCCCGGAGCCGTTGTCCTCGAAGATCGGCTTCGGCATGAAGGTGACCGACTTCCCCGCCTCCCAGGCGACGTTCTTCACGATGTACTTGTAGAGGGTGAGGTTGTCCGCCGTCCTCAGCAGCGTGTCGTACTGCATGTCGATCTCGGCCTGGCCGGCGGTGCCCACCTCGTGGTGCTGCACCTCGATGACAATCCCCGCCTGCTCGAGGCGAGCGGTCATCTCGGAGCGAAGGTCCTGGTAGTGGTCGGTCGGCGGCACCGGGAAGTACCCCTCCTTGTAGCGGGGCTTGTACCCGAGGTTCCCGCCCTCCTCCCTCTTGCCCGAGTTCCAGGCGCCCTCGATCGAGTCGAGGAAGTAGAAGCCGGAGTGCTGCGTCTGACCGAACCGGACGTCGTCGAAGATGTAGAACTCGGCTTCCGGCCCCCAGTAGGAGGTGTCGGCGATCCCGGTGCTGATCAGGTAGTCCTCGGCCTTCTTGGCGACGTATCGAGGGTCCTTCTCATACGGCCCGCCGGTGACCGGGTCGTTGACGAAGCAGTAGAGGTTCAACGTCTTCCTGGCCCGGAACGGGTCGTCGACGGCCATGGACGGGTCGGGGATCAGCAACATGTCGGACTCCTGGATCTCCTGGAAACCCCGGATCGACGAGCCGTCGAACCCGAACCCCTCGTCGAAGGACTCCTCCGTCAGGCGGTGGCTGGGGACTGTGAAGTGCTGCACCTGGCCGGGCAGGTCGCAAAATCGGAGGTCGACGAACTCGTATCCCTCCTGGGCGATGAGCGTCAAGACGTCTGAAGCGGTCTTGGTCACGATCGGCTCCTTTCGGTTGGTTGATTGCCGACGCCATCTCAGCCGGGACGGGTTGCCGGGCCGTTGCCCGAGTGTTAACGCTGTGTTTCGCGGGGCGGCCCCGCCCCGACCCGGGCGATCCCGACGGCTCCCGGCCCCTCCCGCCGGGCCGACTACCGTCGCGCAGATGGCAGCCACGATCATCCTCGGCGCCCAATGGGGAGATGAGGGCAAAGGCCGCGTCGTCGACTACTTCGCCCGGAGCGCCGACTACGTCGTCCGGTTCCAGGGCGGCGCCAACGCCGGGCACACCATCGTCGTCGGAGACCGACAGCTCGCCCTCTCGTTGATCCCCTCGGGGATCCTCTACCCCGACTGCACCCCGGTGATCGCCTCGGGGACGGTGATCGACCCCAAACTCCTGCTGGCGGAGATGGACATGGTCGCCGCGGAGGGCCTCGACCCGTCGCGGGCCCGCCTCTCCTCGAACGCCCACCTGATCATGCCCTACCACCACAAGCTCGACGCCGTGATCGAGCGGTTCCTGGGCAAGAACCGGATCGGCACGACCAAGAAGGGGATCGGCCCCGCCTACGCCGACAAACACTCGCGTTTCGGCATCAGGGCCCAGGACCTGTTCGACCCCAAGATCTTCCGCGCCAAGGTCGAGGCCGCCTTGGACGACAAGAACAAGATCCTCCCCCGCGTCTACAACACGTTGCCGATGAGCGCCGATGAGATCATCGATGAGTACCTCGGCTACGCCGAGCGTCTCAGGCCACACGTCGCCGACACCTCCCTGCTGCTCAACAAGGCGATCGAGCGCGGCGAGAACGTGCTGTTCGAGGGCGCACAGGGCACATTGTTGGACATCGACCACGGCACCTACCCGTTCGTCACCTCGTCAAACTCGTCGGCCGGAGGCGCCGTCGTCGGCACGGGGGTCGGGCCCAAGGCGATCGACGAGATCGTGGGGGTCGCCAAGGCCTACATCTCCCGCGTCGGGACGGGCCCCTTCCCCACGGAGCTGTTCGACGAGGACGGCGACCGGATGATCGAGCTGGGCGGCGAGTACGGGGTCGTTACCGGGCGGCGGCGGCGATGCGGCTGGCTCGACATGCTCGCCTTGCGTTACGCGGTCCGCGTCAACAGCCTCACCGCCATCTTCCTCACCAAGTTGGACATCCTCTCCGCCTTCGACACCATCAAGGCGGCGACCGGGTACCGCACGGCCGAAGGCGACTTCGACGAGTTCCCCTCCCAGCAGTCGGCGCTCTTCAACTGTGAACCGGTGTACGACGAGTTGGCGGGATGGGGCGTGGACATCACCGGGGTGCGCGAGCACAGCGACCTGCCCAAGGAGGCCCGCGCCTACATCGACTACGTCCAGGAGTCGGCGGGGGCGCCGGTCAAGTGGGTGTCGGTCGGGCCCGAGCGGTCCCAGTTGATAGAAATCCCATGAGGGTGCTGCTCGTCGGAGGCGGCGGCCGCGAGCACGCCATCGGGTGGAAGCTGGCTCAGAGCCCGCGGCTCGACGAGCTGATGTCGCTGCCCGCCAATCCCGGCTTGGCCGAGCTGGGGCCGGTCGTCGAGGGGGTCGACCCCGAAGACGCAGCCGCCGTCGCCGCCCTGGCCGCGGCCCGCCGAGTCGACCTGGTGGTCGTCGGGCCCGAGGCCCCCCTGGCCGCCGGCGTGGTCGACGCCCTCACCGACGCGGGAGTGCCGGCGTTCGGGCCCGGGCGGGCGGCGGCCCGTTTGGAGTCGTCCAAGACCTTCGCCAAGGAGGTGATGAGGCGGGCCGGTGTGCCGACCGCCGCTTCGGAGACCTTCACCGACCGCGAGGCGGCGCATGCCCACCTGTCCGCGTCGGAAGGGCCTTATGTGGTGAAGGCGGACGGCTTGGCCGCGGGCAAGGGTGTGTTGGTGACGGAGTCTCGGGCCGACGCCGAGTCGTGGGTTGACCGCTGCCTGGGAGGCGGCTTCGGCGCCGCCGGCTCGTCGGTGGTCGTCGAGGACCACCTCGACGGGCCCGAGGTGAGCGTCTTCGCCGTCTGCACCGACCGGGGGGCGGCAGCCCTTGAGCCTGCCCGCGACTACAAGCGCCTGCTCGACGGCGACAAGGGGCCCAACACCGGGGGGATGGGCGCCTACTCCCCCGTCGACGACCTGCCGGACGACCTGGTCAAGTGGACTGTGCGGGAGGTCGTCGAGCCGACCCTTGAGCAGATGCGGGCGGACGGCTGTCCTTTCACCGGCTTCTTGTACGCGGGCCTCACGCTCTCAGACGACGGCCCCAAGGTGTTGGAGTTCAACGTGCGCCTCGGCGACCCGGAGACCCAGGCGGTGCTCCCGCGGATGACGACCGACCTGCTCGACGTCCTTGAGGGGGCCGACCCGGAGTGGTCGGATGAGGCGATCGTCAATGTCGTGTTGGCGGCTCGGGGTTACCCGACGGCGCCGGAGAAGGGGGCCGTCATCGCAGAGCTGGCCGGGGCGCCCGCCGACGCGACCGTCTTTCACGCCGGGACCAGGGAAGAGGGCGGGAAGCTGCTCGTCGACGGCGGGCGGGTGTTGAGCGTCGTGGGCACCGGGGCCTCCGTCGGCGAGGCCCGGCGAGCCGCCTATGAGGCGGTCGCCGCCGTCGCCTGGCCGGGCGCCCAGTATCGGGCAGACATCGGCTTGTGAGCGTGTGCAGTAGTACCCAGCGTGTGCAGTAGTACCGACGAGAGCCGCAATTCTGCACACGCATAGCCCAGCGTGTGCAGTAGTACCGACGAGAGCCGTGTTACTGCACACGCATGGAGTCGTAGGCGAGCAGCCCTCGCTGCAACAGCGCCGTCCCGATCACGAGGGCCGTGCACAGAAGACCGCCGATGATCGATGCCGCCGCCTCGCCGGTCTGACCGGCGAGCGCTCCGAGCAGAGCCGACCCCAGATGCGGCCCCCCCGCCACGACCACGATGAACACCCCCTGGAGCCGGCCCTGCAACGCGTCGGGCGTCCCCACCTGGAGGATCGTCATGCGGAACACCGCGCTCACCGTGTCCGAGGCGCCCGCCGCCGCCATGAGGGCCGTAGCGGGCCATAAAGCCCAGTTGGCCGCTCCCCCCGGGCCCGGGCCGGGGGCGACGGCGACGATCACACCGAAAAGAGCAGTGAACAGGCCCCACAGGGCGACGGCGACGACGATCGCCCGGCCCTGCCGTCTCACCTGTCCGAGGCCGCCGGAGAAGAGGCCCCCGAGGACGGCGCCCGTCGCCATCCCGCCAACAAGGATGCCCACGGTCGCGGCGCCGCCGCCGATGGCCAACGCCCCGATCGCCGGGAAGAGCACATGGGGGAAAGCCAGGACCATGGCGAGGATATCGACCAGGAACGTCATGCCGAGGGTCGGCCGGGCACGCAGATACGCCAGCCCCTCCAAGACCGAGCCGAGCCCGGCGCGGCGGCTCTCGCCCTCCGGGGGAAGCGGCGGCAGAGTCGTCAACGTGACGAGGCCGGCAACCATGACAACCGCCTCAACCGAGTAGGCCCACCCGTATCCCGCCGCGTCGATCAGGGCGCCCGCGGCGAGAGGACCGATGGCGAGGGAGGCGCCCATGGAGAGGGTGGAGAGGGCGTTGGCCGACGGGAGCAGATCGCGCGGGAGAAGGCGGTGGATCACCGCCCGCCTCGCTGGGCCGAGCACCCCGTGGAGACCGCTCTGAGCGGCGACCAGGCCGTAGAGCAACCCGACGCTCACCCGGTCGGCGACGGTCAAGGCGGCGAGGGCGGCGCCGACCAGGGTCAACCCGACCTGCGCCGTCACCAGGACCCGCCGCCGGTCGTAGGCGTCGACGATCGACCCGCCGTACAGACCGAGGGCGACCAGGGGGATCAGCGCGGCGAGGCCGGTCAAGCCGACGGCGACGGTCGACCCGGAGAGGTGGTAGACATGCAGGCTCACCGCCACCGTGACGAAGTTCACGCCGACGGTCGACAGCCCTCCCCCCAACCAGAGGCGGAGGTAGTCGCGGCTCTTGCGCAACGGCGTCAGATCTACGAGGAATCCCCTCACCCCCGCCATTGTGGTCGGCGGCCGAGGAGCTGCGCCGGGACGCTGCGGCGAGGCCGTGGCGGCGGGCACCGCGGCGGGCGGCGCCGGGCCGCCTTCGGCTACCGTGGGCGCCCATGACCAAGAAAGTGGCCATCCTCATGGGTTCGGGTTCGGACCGCCCGATCATGGAGAAGGCCGAGAAGACACTCGACCGGTTCGGGGTCGAGAGCGAGACGCGGGTGCTCTCCGCCCACAAGACGCCCGATCAGGCCGTCGAGTTCGCGGCAGGGGCCGCAGCCGCCGGGTTCGGGGTGATCATCGCCGGGGCGGGCAAGGCCGCACACCTCGCCGGCGTCATGGCCGCCAAGTCGCTGCTCCCCGTCATCGGAGTCCCCATCAACGCGTCGTTACAGGGGATGGACGCCCTCCTCGCCACCGTGCAGATGCCGACCGGGATCCCGGTGGCCACGGTGGCCGTCGACGCCGCCGACAACGCCGCCCTGCTGGCCGTGGCCATCCTGGCCGTCGGCGACGAGGCCCTGACCGCCAAGCTGGCTCAACACCGCGACGAGCTGGCGGCGAAGACCCTGGCGAGCTGAGACCCGCCCCGTGAGCGCGCCGCCCGCCGGGCCCGACCCGCTCGACTTCCTCGACATCGACGCCCTCCTCTCCGACGAGGAGATCCTGCTGCGAGACACCGTCAGGAACTACGTCGAGAAGGAGATCAACCCCAACATCGCCGACTGGTGGGACGACGGCGACATCCCCCACCGAGACCTGGCCAAGGGACTCGGCGATCTCGGCGTGTTCGGGATGCACTTGGAGGGATACGGCTGCGCAGGGACTTCGAACGTCGCCTACGGGCTGACGTGCCTTGAGCTGGAGGCGGGCGACTCGGGCATCCGGTCGTTTGCGTCGGTCCAGGGCTCGCTGGCCATGTTCGCCATCTGGGAGTTCGGCGACGAGGATCAGAAGCGGGAATGGCTCCCCCCGATGGCGTCCGGCGAGGTCATCGGCGCCTTCGGCCTGACCGAGGCCGACTCGGGGTCCGACCCTGCCGCCATGCGGGCGCGCGCTCGCCGGGACGGGGCCGACTGGGTCATCAGTGGCTCGAAGATGTGGATCACGAACGGGTCGATCGCCGACGTCGCCGTCCTTTGGGCGCGGACCGACGACGGGGTCCGGGGTTTCATCACCCCCACCGACAGCCCCGGCTTCTCGACCCGCCGCATCAAGAGGAAGGCGTCGCTGCGAGCCTCGGTCACGTCGGAGCTGATCCTCGACGACGTGCGTCTTCCCGACGAGTTTGCGCTCCCCCGCGTGGCGTCGATGAGGGGGCCCCTCTCCTGCCTCAACGAGGCCCGGCTCGGCGTCGCCTTCGGCGCCATGGGGGCGGCGAGGTCGTGCTACGAGACCGCGTTGAGGTATGCGAAGGAGCGTGTCCAGTTCGGCGCGCCGATCGGCTCGTTCCAGCTCACCCAGCGGAAGCTCGTCGAGATGATGACGACCGTCAACAGGGGGACGCTGCTCGCCCTCCACCTGGGGCGGATGAAGGACCGCGGGGAGGTCGCGCCCGAGCAGATCTCGCTCGGCAAGTTCGACAACGTGCGCAACGCCTTGGAGGCGGCGCGGACGGGGCGAGGGATCCTCGGCGCCGCCGGGATCACGCTCGACTACCCGATCTTCCGCCACATGGCCAACTTGGAGTCGGTCTACACATACGAAGGCGCCAACGAGATCCACACGCTGATAATGGGCCGGGCGATCACGGGGATGAGCGCCTTCAAAGCCTGACCGAGCCGCCCCCCGGTCCCGACGCGAGCCGCGCCCCGGTCCCGACGCGACCTGCCCCCCGGTCCCGACGCGGGCTGCGCCCGTCGAGGCTACGACAGGAACCGGGCGAGGTCGCCGTTGTCGGCCACGTCGATGTCGGTCGCGCCCACCCACCCGGCGACCAGCTCCAACTCCTCGCGAAGGGCCCGGCCCACGGCCCTCTTGTCCACATGCGGCTCGGCGAAGGCGCCCTTCACCCTGAGGACCCCCGCCTGACGGTCGGTCTTCAAGTCGACCCGAGCCGTCAGGTCGCCGTCGAGAAGGAACGGGAGGACGTAGTACCCGTAGACCCGCTTGGCCCGCGGCACGTAGATCTCGATGCGATAGCGAAAACCCCAGAGACGCTCAACGCGCTCCCGGCGCCAGATCAGGTTGTCGAAAGGCGAGAGGAGCCCCGTTCCCCGGGCCGTCCTGGGCAGAGCGGCGCCCGGGTGCATGTAGCCGGGTTTGTCCCAGCCTTCGACCTCGACCTCGACCAGATCGCCCCTCTCGGCCATCCGCTCCACCGCAGGTCTCGCTTCCGGCGCCCTGATCCGGTGGTAGTCGGCGAGGTCGGAGACCGTGGCCACCCCCATGTGCCGCGCCGCTCGGGCCAACAGCTCGGCCTGAGCGGCCGACCGCTCGACGTCGGGGGCCTCCAGGTGGGCCTCGTCGATGACCCGCTCGGGTAGGTCGTAGTAGCGGTGAAAGTTGCGCCGGTCGGCCACACACACCTTCCCTTCGGCGAACAGCGCCTCCAAGGCGACCTTCCCGTCGGACCAACCCCACATCGAGTCGGGGTCCCGTTCCCCCGGCGCCTCCAGGTCGCCCGCCCGCAGCGGGCCTCGCTCCTCGACCTGGCGTAGGACCTCGCCCACATAGCCGGGCTGCTCCTCCTGCAACTGCGTCGCCCGCCGCCATGTGAGGCCTTGGCTCATGCGCCAACGGAAAAGCCGATGCTGCTCGACGGGGATCAGCGAGGCCTCGTGACCCCAATACTCGAACATCTCGCCCGACCGCCACAACCACCGGTCAAGCTCGTCGCGGTCGTAGGGGCCGAGACGGGAGAAGAAGGGCATGAAATGGGCTCGGGAGAAGGCGTTGACCGAGTCGAGCTGGATGAGGCCCACCTGATCGACGACCCGCCGGAACTCGGCGGGGCCCGCTTCGCCCCGAGCCCGGCCGGCCGCGAGGCCTTGGGCGGCGAGAGCGAGCCTTCTCGCCTGATCGTTGCTGAGGCGACGCATGCGAGCGACGGTAACGGGCGTGCCATCATCAGGGCCGTGATTGAGAGATACACCCTCCCCGAGATGGGGGCGATCTGGTCGGATCGGAACAAGATGGAGGCCTGGAAGGCGGTCGAGGTCGCCGCCCTGGAGGCGTGGGAGCGTTCAGGCAAGGTCCCGGCGGGCGCGGCGGCCGCGACCGAATCGGCCGACTGCCCCACGCCGGCCGAGGTCGCCGAGCGCGAGGCGGTGACCAATCACGACTTGGCGGCCTTCGTCGACGTGCTCGGCCGCAATGCGGGCGCCGAGGCGGCCCGTTGGATCCACTACGGGCTGACCTCGTCGGACGTGCTCGACACGGCGGGCGGTCTCCTGCTCAGAGACGCCGCCGACCTTCTCTCCGACGCCCTGGCCGAACTCTTCGCAGCCGTGAAGGGCCGGGCGTCGCAGCACCGCTCCACCGTCATGATCGGCAGGACCCACGGGATCTGGGCCGAGCCCACCACCTTCGGGCTCAAACTCGCCGGGTGGGCGTTTGAGCTGTCGAGGGGCGCCGAGCGGCTGGCGGCGGCCAGGGCGACCGTCGCGGTGGGCAAGGTCTCCGGCGCCGTCGGCGGCTACGCACACGTCCCGCCCGAGATCGAAGCCCGGGTCTGCGAAGGGTTGGGGCTGGCGGTCGAGCCGGCCTCCACCCAGGTGACGGCAAGGGACCGCCACGCCCAGTATCTGACCACTCTGGCGATCATCGGCGCCTCGGTCGAGCGGATGGCCACGGAGGTCCGTCACCTCCAACGATCGGAGGTCGCCGAGGCCCGGGAGAGCTTCGGGGCGGGGCAGAAGGGCTCTTCGGCGATGCCGCACAAACGCAACCCGATCCTCTCCGAGCGCATGACGGGGATGGCCCGGCTTCTCCGCGGCTACTCGCAGGTGGGGCTGGAGAACGTGGCTCTCTGGCATGAGCGGGACATCTCCCACTCCTCGGCGGAGCGGGTCGTGCTCGCCGACGCCTCAATCGCCCTCCACTACATGCTGGTGAGGTTCGCCCGCCTCGTTGAGGATCTCGTCGTCGACGACGCCCGCATGGCGGCCAACCTCGAGTCGACGAAGGGGCTCGTGTTCAGCCAGGCCGCTCTCCTGGCCTTGGTGGAGACGGGGCTCACCCGCGACGACGCTTACCGGGTGGTCCAGCGGAACGCAAAGAAGGCTTGGGCCGGCGAGGGGCGGCTGAGGGATCTGCTGGCCGCCGACCCCGACGCGACTCTCGACGAGGAGACCCTGGAGGCGTGTTTCGACGCTGGGCGCGTGAACGAGACCGCCGCCGTGGTGTTCGAGCGGCTTGACGCTTTGAGCCTCCGACCGCGCTGACGGGGGCGGTTCTCCGCCCGCCGGGCGATTCTCAATGCACAAACTGCGGTATACCGAATCCAGAGCATCAGGAAACCGAAGGGGGGGTCAGCTCAGCGGGTAGACCTTGTCAAGAAGGTCGGTGAAGGACACAGCGGGCCGCAGGACCGCTTCGCCCCGAGGACCCCGGTAGTGGTCCGTCTCCAGCTCGAACCGCTTCACGGAGTCTTGGTCGATCCCCCGATACTTCCAGCCCATCGCCACCGCCTCGCTAAGCGTCCACCCCGAGTCCAGCGTGACCGCCTTGGACACCGCCGAGAGCCGGTTCGCCAGCGTCGCCGGAGACGAGAAGCTGGCGGCGCGAGCCGCCAGGCTGAACAGCATCTCCTGCTGGAGACCCTGGCGATGGAAGTCGGAGCCGCCGACCATCACCCACCTCCCGCCTCGGAGCTGCTCCAAGCTCCTCGACCTGACCCAGGCCAGCGCCGTTCTCCCGTTGACCGTCTGACACCCGCCGCTTCGCAGCCTCAGCTCGGAGTGGCGGTCCCGGGACGGGTGGCTGACGCAGAGCGTGACCCCGCCCACCGCGTCGATCAGGTCGGCGAAGTCGCCGAAATCGACGCGGGCCAGGTGGTCGATCGGGATGCCCGTGAAGTCCTCAACCATGACCGCCATCAAATCCGAGCTTGTCGCCTTCTCGTTGCACCCGACCAGCCCCTCGTTGAGCCTCGTGAACGTCTTCCTGCAGAGGTTCCATGCCCAGAGGTCGCGGGGCAGGCTGACCATGATGGGGTCGCTCCCGTCGGCAGGGTCGAGGGCCAGGATGATCGCGTCGGCCAGATGCCCGGAACGGTCTGCGCCGAGCAGGAGGTATGCCTCGAACACCTCGTCGTTGATCGGTCTGCCGAACGAGTTCGGGGACTCAGCGCGAGCGGCGGCCTGGGTGCGCGCCCAATCGATCGTCGCGAGCGGGTCGAGAACGTAGTCGGGTGAGTCGACGCCGACCGTGGTCGACGGCCCCGGCTCCAATCTCAGCCGGGCGGCGGGCGGGTCCAACGGCTCCCTCGGGATCTCCTTCACCGCCCCGAGCACCGCATACACATAGAACCCGACCGTCCCCAGCACGGAACCCACCACCACGATGATCCCCGCCCTCCACGGGTGCAGCACCACATACTCCAGCAGGGCCCTCGACGCGGCCTTCCACACGGCCTTCAACCAAGACATGGCGCTCCCGATGTTAGGCACCGCGCGGATCTTCTGAGGGTGTGATGTGCACCATGCCGGTGAACAGCGCCACGGCGCGACCGTCGGGCCGGGTCACGTCCACGCGGTAGGCGCCCAGCGTCCGCCCTCTCGACACCTCCCGGACCCTCGCCTCGAGCTGATCGCCCACCCGGGCGGCGGCCGTCAAAACCAGGTGGGCGTCGATGGCCACCGCCCGGTCGCCGGCCGCGTTGGACGCCAGCGAGAAGGCGCAATCCGCCAGCGAGAAGACCGCTCCCCCGTGACCGACGACGAGGAAGTTGAGGTGATCCTCGGCGACCTCCATGGCGACCGTGATCTCGTCCGGCGTGGTGTCGACAAGCTCAATCCCCAAGATCCGGGCGAAGTTGTCGGCGCCGAGCAACGACTCGACTCGCGATCTCACAAACCCGCTCACCGGCCCGAGAGGTTAGCCGAATCCGGGCGGCGGGCGGCCTACCAGTTGTGGCGCGGGAACCCGGCGGGCGGGCTGACCATCTCCAGCTTGGTGTTGTCGACCTCCCAGGTGAGCTCGTCGACGACCGAGGTCACACCGTCGAGCCGCTTGGTCAGCTCGACCGCGAGCGAGGCGTCCGAGCGCGTCTCCAAACGGCCTGTGAGCGTCACGTTGCCCTCGACCGACCGCACAGTCACCCGACTCGGGTCGATCCAGAGGATCCGGCGCATCACATGGTCGGTGATCTCCGTGACGATGTCCTCGTCCGACCTGGTGTAGGCGCGCAACATATCGGCCCTCGAGATGATCCCCACCAGCCTCCCGCCCTCGACGACCGGGATTCGCTTGATGCCCTCGCGGCTCATGAGTCGGGCGGCGGCCGAGTGGTCGGCGCCGGGGGCGATCACATGCACGTCGGCGGTCATCACGTCTTTGACGAGCCTCTCCTGCGAAGGCACGTCGGGATCGTGTTGGATGAGCCGGAGAAGACCGGCCCTGCGCTTGACCCGGCGGTCGGCCTCGGAGGCCACGAAGTCGGCCTCGGTGATGATGCCGACGGGCTTCCCGTCGTCGTCGACGACGGGAAGCCCGCTGACGCCGGCTTCGAGCATGCGTCGGGCGGCCTCCTTCAACGGGGCGTCCGGGTTGACGGTCAAGACATTGGTGGACATGAGACGACAAATGAGCATGACGCGATTGTAGGAGGGTCCCCCGCCTATGCCCAGGGCCCTTCGGCCCTTGCCAAAGGCTTGAGCCGCGGCGGCCTGAGCCGCGCCCGTCGCGGCTACGCTGTCGCCGCGTGCCGTCGCTCCCCCATGTCGCATCGGGCAAAGTCAGGGAGATCCACGAGATCGACCCCGACACCCTCCTGTTCACGGCGACCGACAGGATCTCGGCCTTCGACGTCATCTTGAGCCAGGAGATCGCTGACAAGGGGCGGGTCCTCACCGGGCTCAGCCTCCACTTCTTTGAGATGATGAACGTGCCGAACCACCTGATCGGCGCCGACCTGACCGGGATAGAGCAGCTCACCGACGACGACATCGCCGACCTGACGGGCCGGGCGATGTTGGTGCGCAGGGCCGAGGTGATCCCCGTCGAGTGCGTGGTGAGGGGTTACTTGTACGGCTCCGCTTGGGACGAGTACAAGAGGGGGGGAGGCCCGACCACCGAGCATCTGCCCGACGGCCTCCTGATGGCCGACAAGCTCCCGGCCCCCATCTTCACCCCGGCGACCAAGGCGACCGTCGGCCACGACGAGAACATCACGGAGGCCCAGGCCCGCGAGATCGTCGGCGGCGACGTGTTCGAGGCCCTTCGCGCCCGTTCCCTCGACATCTACGCCCAGGCCGCCGACCACGCCGCAGCCCGCGGGGTGATCCTCGCCGACACCAAGTTCGAGTTCGGCTGGGTGGACGGCGAGCTGACGCTCATCGACGAGGTCCTGACTCCCGACTCCTCCCGCTACTGGCCCGCCGATCAGTGGGCGCCCGGCCGGGAGGCGCCGTCGTTCGACAAGCAGTACGTCAGGGAATGGCTGTCGAGCGAGCGCTGGGACCGAAGGCCCCCGCCGCCCGACCTCCCCCCCGAGGTCGTCGCCGGGACTCGGGACCGCTACATCGAGGCGTACGAGCGCATCACCGGCGCCAAATTCGACGACTACCCGTCCGGCGACCGCCCGCCCGGCGGCCGCCCGCCCGGCGGCCGCCCGCCCGGCGGCGCCTGACAGGGGGCGGCGGGTGCGCGTCACCGTCACCGTTGATCGGCGCCGTGAGATCGCCGACCCCGAAGGCGAGGTCGTCAAACGGGCGTTGGCTGACCTGGGCCACTCGGGCGTCGCCGACGTGCGCATGGACAGGGTGATCCACATGGAGGTCGACGGGGACGACCCGGAGGCGGTCCGCTCAGAAGTCGAGGAGATGTGCCGCAAGCTGCTGGCCAACCCGGTGCTCGAGGACTTCAAGGTGGAGATCGGCGAGTGAGGACGGCCGTCGTCGTCTTCCCCGGCGCCAACTGCGAGCACGACGTCGTCTACGCCCTGGAGTCGCTCGGCGGCGAGGCCGAGCTGGTCTGGCATCGGGAGACCGACCTGTCCGGGTTCGACGGCGTGGTGCTGCCCGGCGGCTTCGCCCACGGCGACTACCTCCGCGCCGGGGCCATCGCCCGCTTCTCGCCGGTCATGTCCGAGGTGGCCCGGATGGCGGCCGAAGGCGCCCCCGTGCTCGGGATCTGCAACGGGTTCCAGATCCTCTGCGAAGCGGGCCTCCTCCCCGGCGCGCTCATCGCCAACCGCGACCTGTTGTTCATCTGCCGCCCCGTCGAGCTGGAGGTGGTCGACGCCGACACGATCCTCACCCGCGGTATGACGGAGGGGGAGCGGGTCACCATCCCCCTGAACTCGTACGAGGGCGCCTGGGTCGACCCGTCCAACTCGGGACGGGTGGCCCTCCGGTATGTGGGCGACCCGAACGGCTCCCAGCGCCGCGCCGCGGCGATCGCCGACGCCACGGGCGCCGTCGCCGGGATCATGCCCCACCCGGAGCGGGCGGTCGACAAGCTCCTCGGCGGCGAGGACGGCCGGGCGTTGCTCCGGGCGTATCTCCGCTCACCGGCGGCGGCGTGACCGAGGTCGGAGAGCCGGCCCACCGGCGACTGGGGATGACCGACGCCGAGCTCGACTCGGTGATCGAGACGCTCGGCAGGACCCCGACTCCGGCCGAGCTCGCCATGTACTCGGTGATGTGGTCGGAGCACTGCTCCTACAAGTCGTCGCGCGCCCATCTCGGCAGGTTCCCGACCAGGGCGGCTCATGTCGTGGTCGGCCCCGGGGAGAACGCCGGGGTGGTCGACATCGGCGACGGCTGGCTGGCCGCCCTGCGGATCGAGAGCCACAACCACCCGTCGTTCGTGGCGCCCTACCAGGGGGCGGCGACGGGCGTCGGCGGGATCATCCGCGACGTCTTCACGATGGGGGCGCGCCCGATAGCGCTCTGGGACCAGATCCGGTTCGGGCCGCTCACCGAGCCGAGGAACCGTTATCTGCTCAAAGGCGTGGTGGCGGGAATCGCCGGCTACGGGAACGCGGTGGGCACGCCCACTGTCGGAGGCGAGATCGAGCTTGACCCGTGCTACTCGGGGAACCCCCTGGTCAACATCATGTGCCTGGGCGTCCTCCGCCGAGAGCAGCTTGTGCTCGCCTCCGCGGGCCCTCCCGGCTCGGCGGCCGTGCTCCTCGGCAAGGCGACCGGGCGGGACGGGATCGGCGGCGCCTCGGTGCTCGCCTCCGCCTCCTTCGACGAGGAGTCGCAGGAGAAACGTCCCAGCGTCCAGGTGGGCGACCCGTTCGAGGAGAAGAAGCTGATCGAGGCGTGCCTTGAGCTGTACGAGAAGGGGTTGGTCCTCGGCGTCCAGGACCTCGGCGCCGGCGGGTTGTCGTGCGCCGCGTCGGAGCCGGCGGCCAAGGCGGGGGCGGGGATGGACATCGACTTGAGCGCCGTGCACACGCGGGAGGCTGCGATGACGCCGCCCGAGCTGCTCATGTCCGAGTCTCAGGAGCGGATGATGGCGTTCGTCTCTCCCGAGAAGGTCGACGACGTGTTGTCGGTCGCCGCCAAGTGGGAGATCGACTCCGCCGTGATCGGGCGGGTGAAGGCGGGGGCGACTCTGACGGTCCGCCACGAGGGCGAGGTGGTGGCCGAAGTGCCCGCCGCGTCCCTCGCCGACGGCGCACCCGTCTACGACCGGCCCGCCGCCCGGCCCGACCGGCTCGACGATCTGTGGGCGGCCGACAGCTCGATGGGCGACATCGACGAGGGACCGGCGCTGCTCCGGCTCCTCGCCGACCCGGCCGTCGGGTCGTCGGCTTGGGTGCACGAGCAGTACGACCACATGTTGTTCCTCAACACGGTGGTGGGGCCGGGGGGCGACGGGTCGCTGCTCCGGCTCAAGGGGACGGACAAGGGCCTGGCGGTGTCCACGGACGGGAACGGGAGGCTCTGCCTCCTCGACCCCCGAGTCGGCGCCGAGCGCCTGGTCTACGAGGCCGCCCTCAACGTCGCCGTCGTCGGGGCGAAGCCGATTGCCGTGGTCGACAACCTCAACTTCGGCAACCCGGAGAAGCCGGAGGTCATGTGGCAGCTCAAGGAGACCGTTGAGGGGATCTCGACGGCGTGTGAGGCGCTGGGCATCCCGGTGGTCGGCGGCAACGTCTCCTTCTACAACGAGACCGACGGCGCCGACATCCACCCCACCCCGGTGGTGGGCCTGCTGGGCCTCGCCGACCCGATGCCCGCCGACCCGCCCCGCTTGCGCCGGGCGAAGGACGGCATGGAGATCTGGGTCGTCGGGCCCGAGTCCTCGGACAACCTGGCGGGTAGCGCCGCCCAGCGGGTGCTCGCCGACAGCCTGGGGGGCCGCCCGACGCCGGCGGCGCCGGGCGCGGGGCGGGAGGTGATCGAGTCGGCCGCCCGGCTCGCCCACCGGGTGCCCGTCCTCCACGACATCTCCGACGGCGGTCTCGCCGTGGCGCTCGCCGAGGTGTGCATCGCCTCGGGGACGGGCGCCCGCGTCGAATACGCCAACCCGTTCTCGGAGGATCCCCACCGCTTCCTGGCGGTGTGCGAGCCTGCCGCCCTGGACTCGCTCGGGGGCCTGGCGCGCCGCATCGGGACCATGGGCGGGGGGGCGGTCGTCGTCAACAACTCGCCGGCCGACCTTCAGGCGGCCGCCGACGCGTGGCGGGAGGCGCTCCCGTCCGCGCTCTCGACGCGGCCCTGACCGGGGGCACGCCGCTTCCTCACCGATGCGTGTGCAGAATTGCGGCTCTCGTCGGTGTTACTGCACACGCTGAGCCATGCGTGTGCAGAATTGCGGCTCTCGTCGGTGTTACTGCACACGCTGAGCCATGCGTGTGCAGAATTGCGGCTCTCGTCGGCATTACTGCACACGCTGAGCCATGCGTGTGCAGAATTGCGGCTCTCGTCGGCATTACTGCACACGCTCGTAGTATCGGCCCCATGAGAGACCCGGACGTCCCACAGCCCACAATCGATCCCACCGCCCTCATCCTCCCCGGAGCGCGCGTCCACGGCCAGGTCACCATCGGCCCCGAGGTGTTCGTCCTCTTCGGCGCGGTGATCCGCGCCGAGCTGGACAAGGTCTCGGTGGGCGCCTACACCAACATCCAAGACAACTCCGTCCTGCACTGCGACGAGGGCGTCCCCTGCGTCGTCGGCGAGCGGGTGACCATTGGGCACTCCGCGGTCGTGCACGGCGCCTCCGTCGGGGACAAGGCGCTGATCGGCATCGGCGCCATGGCCCTCAACAACTCCACGGTCGGGGAAGGCGCCGTCCTCGCGGCCGGGTCAGTCCTCGCCGAAGGCAAGGAGATCCCGCCGTGGTCCCTCGGCATGGGCGTGCCCGCCAAGCCGATCCGAGAGCTGACCGAGGACGAGATCGCCAAGACGGCCGACGGAGTCGACCACTACCTCCAACTCGCCGACGCCTACCACGAGATCTACCCCTACCTCGGCTGACCGACCCTCGGCCGACCTGCGCCTTGTGAGCGGGCCGAGCCGCCCTACGATGGCCGCGTGCCCGGAGAGGCCAAGATCGAGACGGAGGCCGGGCCCCGCGAGGCGTGCGGGGTCTTCGCCGCATACTCCCCCACGCAACACGTCTCCCGCCTGATCTACTTCGGCCTGTTCGCCCTCCAGCACCGCGGGCAGGAGTCGGCGGGGATCGCCGCGTCCGACGGGGAGACGGTCACCGTCTTCAAGGACCTCGGCCTCGTCGCCCAGGTGTTCGACGAGACGACCCTGGCCGGCCTGGACGGGCACATCGGCATCGGGCACGTCCGCTACTCGACCACCGGCTCAAGCAACTGGGCCAACGCCCAGCCGGCTCACCGCCAGGTTGGGGGCACAGCCGTCGCCATCGGCCACAACGGCAACCTCACCAACACCGCCGAGCTCGCCGCGTCGTTGGGCGCGTCGGAGGCCACAACCGACTCCGACCTGATGGCCGAAGGCGTCGCCCGGGCCGTCGACGACGGGCGATCAGACGACCGAGGCTTGGAGCTGGCCCTCATGAAGGTCGCCCCGACCTGGCGAGGCGCCTACTCGCTCGTCTTGATGGATCAGGGCCGGATCATCGGGTTGCGCGACCCGAGCGGGTTCCGGCCCCTCTGCCTCGGGTCGCTGAGCGACGGAGGTTGGGTCCTCGCCTCCGAGACGGCGGCCCTCGACCTTGTCGGCGCCCGGTTTGTGCGCGAGGTCGCCCCCGGGGAGATGGTCGTCATCGGGGCCGGCGGCGTGAGCAGCCTCCGGCCCTTCGCCGAGGCGCCGCCCAGCCTGTGCCTCTTCGAGCTCGTCTACTTCGCCCGCCCCGACAGCAAGCTGTGCGGCCGGAGCGTCCACGCCGCCCGCCGCGAGATGGGACGGGTCCTCGCCCGGGAGCACCCGGCGCAAGCCGACGTCGTCGTCCCCGTGCCCGAGTCGGGCATACCGGCCGCGCAGGGGTTCGCCGCAGGCGCCGCCATCGCATACACCGACGGCCTCGTCAGGAACCGATACGTCGGGCGCACGTTCATCGAACCCACCCAGATGCTGCGCGACCAGGGGATCAGGCTGAAACTCAACCCGATCTCAGAAAGCCTGGCCGGCCGGCGGGTCGCCCTCGTAGACGACTCGATCGTCCGCGGCTCGACCACCAGGAAGCTGGTGACAATGCTGCGGGAGGCGGGTGCCTCGGAGGTTCACCTTCGGGTGTCGTCGCCGCCGTACCGCTGGCCCTGTTTCTACGGGATGGACACGGCCGACCCCTCCGCCCTGATCGCAGCCCACCTCGAGGTGGACGAGATCAGAGACCACCTCGGCGCCGACTCGCTCGGCTACCTCTCCCTCGAAGGCCTCCTCGGCGCGGTGGGCGGCGGCCCCGACGGCGCCGGGTTCTGCACGGCCTGCGTCTCCGGCGCGTACCCGACGGAAGCGCCGATCACAGCCGATAAACACCAGCTTGAGCGTCTGTGACCTCCTATCGCGACGCCGGCGTCGACCTCGAGGCGGCCTCACGTCATGTCGAGTCGATCGCCGGGGCGGTGAAGGCGACATGGGGTGACGGAGTCGTCGGCGGGTTCGGCGGGTTCGCGGCCGGGATCGAGATCCCCGACCGTTACGAGAGCCCGGTCCTGATGATGTCCACCGACGGCGTCGGCACCAAACTCGAGTTGGCTAGGCGGAGCGGCCTGTGGGCAGGCGTGGGCTTCGACTTGGCGGCCATGTGCTTCGACGACTTGGCGGCGGTCGGCGCCGAGCCTCTCGGCTTCGTCGACTACCTGGCGGTGGGCGCCCCGTCGCCGGAGCGCGACTCGGCGATCGTCGCGTCGATCGCGGCGGCGTGCGGGGAGTTGGGCTGCGCCCTGTTGGGCGGGGAGACCGCCTGCCACCCTCAGGTGATGGCGCCCGACGCGGTCGACCTGGCGGGCGCCGCCGTCGGCGCCGTGGAGAAGGGCGACGAGCTGGGGCCGCACCGGGTGGGTCCCGGCGACGTCGTCATCGGCCTCAAGTCGCCCAACCTGCGCTCCAACGGCTTCTCCCTCGTCCGCTCCGTCTTCGGCGACGAGCTCGACGATCACGCCGAGACGTTGCTCGAGCCCTCGGTCATCTACACGCCCGCGGTCCTTCGCGCGAAGTCGTCCGGCGGGGTCCATGCCGCGGCTCACGTCACCGGCGGGGGGATCGTCGAGAACCTCTCCCGCGCCCTGCCCCACGGTGTAGGCGCGACGATCGACACCGGCGCGTGGGCGCCCCCGCCCGTCTTCGACCTGGTGGCGGACCGCGGCGTGAGCCGAGACGACATGTTCGCCACCTTCAACATGGGGATCGGCTACTGCCTGGTGGTGGGGGCCGCCTCCGCCCAAAGCGCCTGCGACGCTGTCTCGGAGCACGAGCCGACGGTGATCGGCGCGACGGACCGCAGCGGCGCCGTGACGCTGGCCTGAGCGGCGCCCGCGCGCTCGACGCGGCGGCCTCATCTCTTCTCGCCGGCTAGTGGTGCGTCGTGCCACTAGTCTCAGGCCCGTGATGCCCACACCACGATCAGAAGGCCTCGTCGCCTCGCCGCCCCCGGGACCCGGCGAGACCCGCCCCCGGCCGACCAAGTTGGGGCGCCCGTGAGCGAGCTTCTCAAACGCCATCAAGACGTCCTCGCCCCGACGATCGCCTTCAACACCGGCGTTCACGCCGTCAAAGCCGAGGGGATCTGGGTGACGGGCCCCGACGGGCGCCGCTGGGCCGACTTCGCCTGCGGCACCGCGGTCACCAACCTCGGGCACAACCACCCGGCCGTCATCGACGCCGCCCACACGCAGCTCGGCGCCTTCGCCCACTCCGGGATGATCTTCCGCTACGAGTCGGTGGTCGGCGCGGCCGAGCGCCTCCGGGACCTCACCCCGCCCGCCATCGAGAAGTTCACCTTCGGCAACTCGGGCGCCGAGGCTGTGGAGGCGGCGGTGAAGCTGGCCAAACACGCCTCCGGCCGGCAGGGCGTCATCACGTTCCGAGGCGGCTTCCACGGCCGCACCATGGGCTCGGTCTCATACACGACATCCAGCGCGAGGCACCGCGACGGCTACCACCCGATCCTCGGCTCGGTGTTCGTCGCGCCGTTCCCCCACCCGTACCGCTGGGGGATGGGAACGGAGGAGGCCGTCGACTACTCGCTCCGTGAGCTGAGGCTGGTGCTCAAACATGTGGTCTCCCCGAAGAGCATCGCCGCCTTCCTCGTCGAGCCGGTTCAGGGCGAGGGCGGCTACTACCCGGCGCCTCCCCGCTTCCTCGCCGAGTTGCGGGCGTTGGCGGACGAGCATGCGATCTTGTTGATCTACGACGAGGTGCAGACGGGGTTCGGGCGCACCGCCGAGTGGTTTGCCGCCGACCACCACGAGGCCAAGCCGGACATCATGGCCTTCGGGAAGGGGATCGCCAACGGGCTCCCATTGTCGGCCTGCGGCGCATCCCGCGAGATGATGGACGCTTGGCCGGCAGGAGCGCACGGCACCACCTTCGGCGGGAACCCGGTGGCGGCGGCAGCAGCGACGGCCGTGATGGACACGACGGGCGATCTCCTCCCCCACGCCAGGGAGTTGTCGAAACGGGCCTTCGCCCGCTTCGCCGACCTGAAGGATCGTCACGAGACGATCGGCGACGTGCGCGGGTTGGGCCTGATGGTCGGGGTGGAGCTGGTGGAGGACCGGGAATCCCGCACCCCCGACGCCAAGGCCTTCCGCCATGTCCAGGCCCATGCCCTCGACAACGAGCTGGTCGTCATCGAGTGCGGACCCGACGGCAACGTCATCCGCTTCATCCCCTCCCTGATCACCGCAGCGGACGAGCTGGACTGGGCTATCGATGTCGTCGCCGAGGGCATCGAAGGCTGGGAACGGGCCCGCTACTAGCGGCGCGTCGCGGATGTAGTGATGCGGTCGGGGGTTGCCCGGCCGATGCGTGTGCAGTTTCGCGGCTCTCAGCGGTACTACTGCACACGCTCAGCGATTTGTGTGCAGTTTCGCGGCTCTCAGCGGTACTACTGCACACGCTCAGTGTATTTGGAAGGCGGGACTCAGGGGATGTAGGCGTCGAGGGCCTGTCGCACGGACTGGGGCACGGCGGCCGTCCCGCCCAACACGATGATGTGCTGGGGCTTGAGGCGGGTCAGCTCGTCTCTCGTCGCCTTGGGGATCGTCGCCCCCGCCACGAGGAGGACGGGGCCGTCTTCAAGCGCCCCGGCCGCTCCCCCCGCGAGGGCGTCGGGGAAGTTGACCCCGGTGGCGATGTAGACGACGGGCACGCCCGGTTTGAAGGCGGCCTTCGAGATCGCCGCCCCGGTCGAGTACCGGTCGGCCCCGCCGAGACGGGTCACCTCCCCGGAGCTGAGACTCTTCAACGCCGTCTCGACCGCCTTCGACACGACGCCGCTCCCGCCCAAGACCACGATGCGCTTCGGTCGCAACCGCTTCAACTCCAACACCGTCGCCGCGGGGAGCTTGTCCTTCAAGGTGAGCAGGATCGGCCCGCCCAGCTTCGCCGCGGCGGGACCCCCCGTCAGCGCGTCCGGGTAGTCCTCGCCGGTGGCCACATAGGCCACGGGCGCCCCGGAGTCGAAGTGCCTGGCTGAGATCGCCGCCGCCGTCGAGTACCGGTCTCGGCCCGACTGACGGGTGGTCGTCCCGTGTTTGCGCAAGATCGCCTCAACCGTCTGCGACACGACGCCGGTCCCTCCCAAGACGATGATCTTCTTGGGCTTCAGCCGCTTCAGCTCGGCCAACGTCGCCTCGGGGATCGAGTCCTTCGACACCAGGAGGATGGGGCCGTTCCCGCCCGAGGCGGCCGAACCCGCCAGGGCGTCGGGGAAGTTCACCCCAGTCGCGATGTACACGGCCTTCACGCCCGGAGAAAACGTCTCCTCCGAGATCTGAGCGGCTGTCGAGTAACGGTCCTTGCCCCACTGCCGGCCCACCGCCACCGAGAACGACACGGCACCTTCAGCCGTGACCGTCTTCCCGTCCGGCGCCTTGACGGCGACCGTCACCGTGTTGCTGATCAGACCCGCCTCGATGTCTGCCGGAGTGACCCTGTAGACGGCGGTGCACGTCGTCGACGCCTTCGGCGCCAACGCCTTCTTCGGGCAACTCACCTTGGCGACGTCCGGGTAACTCACCGACACGTCGGTCAACGTCACGTTGCCCAAGTTGGTCGCCCGGAACGAGTAGAAGACCCGGTCGCCCGGCTTCACCTTCCTCGCAAAGGCGTTCCACACCTTGTCAAGCACAACCGCAGGCGCCGCGGCCAGGGTCGTCTTCTCCAAGTCCGAGCCGGTCACCGACGAACGCCGCGGCGGGTTTGCCGTCGCCTTCGCAGCGCTCGACAACATGGCGGCGTCGACATGGACCTGCAACAGCTTGACAAAGACGTTGGAGCACTTCATCGACTCGCCCGGCTTCAGCATCGTCTTGGGGCAGCGAACCGGCCCGCGAAGCGTGTCGACCAGGGCGACATTCGTCAGAGTCAGGTTGCCGCTGTTCTTCACCGTGTACGAGTAGACGACCACGTCGCCGGCGTCCACCCGGCCTGCGGGCGCAGCTACCGCGTCGCGCACGGTCGCCGTCTTGTCGACCATGACCGAAGCGATCCCGCCCAGCGAAGTCCTCCCCCTGTCCGTGCCGCTCACCGACCCGTTCCTCGGTGTGCTCGCGGTCGCCGTCGCCGCCCCGAGGGCGCCGGCGCCAACCTGCTCCTGAGTCAACACGACAACCTTCGGGCACGTCGCCGTCGCCTTCGGCGCCAGCGCGGTCGGCGAGCAGGCGACCCTCCCGCCGTCGGGGGCGGTCAACACGACATTGGTCAACGTCACGTTCCCCGTGTTGACCACAGTGAACATGAAGGTGACCTCGTCGCCCGCATCCGCCCGCCCGGCGGGCGCCACCACAGCCGTGTTCGCCTTCTCCCTCCTCTTGATCGCCAGCAACGGCGACGCCGCCAGCGGCTTCCTCGTCGTCACCGTGCTCGTCAGCTCCGCCCGCCCCGTCGGGGTCGCCTTCACCGTCGCTTCTCCCGCGTCCGGGCCGACGTCGAACCCGGCGTCAACCTGCGCCTGAGTCAACACGAACGTCTTCGTGCACGTCGTCCACTCACCGCCGCCCAGCGTGGTAGCCTCGCAGGGGATCTTCCCCTCAGTGTTGCCCTTAGTCACCGCGATGGGGTCGGTCACCACAACACCCACCACAGGCACGTCGGGGCCGTTCGTCACCTTGTAGGTGTATTTGATCAAGTCGCCCGCGTCCACCCGCCCCGAATCAACCAGCGTCACCGTCTTCGCGATCCTGATCGAAGCTGTCCCGGTCATGAGGACCTCCACCCGATCGCTGCCCGGCTTCATGGTGGTCTCGCCCGTTCGCACGGGCGTCCCGTTCGCCTTGGCGACATTGATCATCGTGCCTGAGATATCGGCAGCCTCCAATTCCTTGGTGAACGTGCACGTCATCGAGGCGCCCGCATCGAGTGCCGTCACGTTCGGGTTGCAGGTGACCGTCTGGCTGGCGCTGTTCACGGTCAAGGTCGGCGTGACGGAGTTCAAGGTCACGTTCCCCGTGTTGGTCACCTTCATCTTGTAGGTGATCTCCTCGCCCACGTCCACCTTGCCAGCCGTCGCGCGCGTGTCGGCGATGGACACGGTCAAGTCGACCTTGATTCCTGGCTTGGCCGCAATCTGACGCTGGAGTTCCGTCGCGGACACGTCGGTGAGCTCCGCGCCGTCGGCCGTGGTCGCCTTCACCGTCGGCGTGACCGTGATCAAGCCCGCGTCCAGAATCGACACGCTAAGAGGATACTTCGCCGTACAGGTCCGTGTCCCGCCCCCAGCCAACTCGCCGGAGCAATCCGACGTCATCTGCGGGTGGCTGGAGTCGACGACTTCGGCCACTTTGACGATGGCCTGCCCGGTGTTCGTAAGGGTGTATCGGAACGCAGCACTGCCGTCGGGGAGGCCGACGTTCACAGCGGCTCCGGCGGCATTCACATATGTGACGAACTGGAGGGCGGTGATGGTGATTGGACTCGCCGCCGCGGCGCCCGCGGTCGCCGCCCCCGCGGCGAGACCCGACACGGCAAGAAGGAACGAGACAACAACGGCCCCCCATCTCACCGGCTTGCGGTCAGTGACCCGCCCGTAGCTCGTCTCCACCTGCTCTCGCGTCATACGCCTTTTCTCCTCTTCGTCGACTGAGCCTCCCACGGCTCGCGACGGGCGGCGCCCTACGAGAGCGTGCACAGTATACCGCAGATCCTTCCGTCACACAGAGGCAATTCGCGAGCGATTGCTTGCTGGGGGCGAGCGCCCCGCGCTTCGATCCCCCGCCGGCTCTAGTGGTGTGTCGTACAAATAGCGAAGCTGTGTCTCCGAGGTCAGTGCGTCATCTGGAGACAAACGCAGTCGCACCCGTAGGTGCGGCGAGGCTTGACGACGCAGCCAGGGGCGCACCTGGGCCGGAGAGACTGCTTAAGGATTTGGGCGACGCACCACTAGGGGAGGTAGGCGTCGAGGGCGCTCTCCACCGTCTCGGGCACGACCGCGGTACCGCCGAGCACGATGATGCTCTTCGGCTTCAGTCGGGTCAGCTCAGCGGCCGTCGCCGCGGGGATCGTCGTCCCCGTCACGAGCAGCACCGGGCCGTCCTTGAACGCCCCGGCCGCCCCGCCCGCCAACGCATCGGGGAAGTTCACCCCGGTGGCGACGTAAGCGACGGGCACGCCCGCCTTGAACGCTTCCTCCGAGATAGCCGCGCCGGTCGAGTACCGGTCGGCGCCCGCAAGACGGGACACTTTCCCCGCCGTGTAGCCCGCCAGGGCCCTCTCGACCGCCTCCGACACGACGCCCGTCCCGCCCAGAACGATGATCCGCTTCGGCCGCAACCGCCTCAACTCAGACGCCGTCGCCGACGGGAGCTTGCCCTTCCGGGTGAGCAGGATCGGCCCGCCCAACTTCGCCGCGGCCGGGCCTCCCGTCAACGCGTCGGGGAAGTCCTCACCCGTCGCCACGAACGCCGCCTCCACCCCGGCGTCAAAATGGCTGGCCGAGATCGCCGCCGCCGTCGAGTAACGGTCCGATCCCGCCTGACGGGCGGTCGTCGCCCGCTTCTTCAACTCCGACTCCACCGCCTGCGACACCACGCCCCTCCCCCCGAGCATGATGACCTTCTTCGGCTTCAACCGCTTCAACTCTGCCAGTGTCGCTCCGGGGATGGCGTCTTTGGTGACCAAGAGGATGGGACCGTCCCCTCCCGAGGCGGCCGAGCCCGCCAGAGCGTCGGGGAAGTTCACCCCCGTCGCGACATACACCGCCTCCACGCCCGGAGCGAACGTCTCCTTCGAGATCTCGACAGCCGTCGCATACCGCTCCGCGCCCGCGATCCGACCCGCCGCGAACGAGATGACCGCCGAGCCCGAAGCGGTCACCGTCTTCTCGCCCGGCGCCACCGCGGTCACCGTCGCCTTGTTCTCGATCATCCCGGCCGCGATGTCGGCCATGGTCGCCGTGTAAACCGCGGCGCAGGTCGTCGAAGCCGCCGGCGCGAGGGGCGTCTTCGGGCAAGTCACCTCCCCCGCCTTCGGGTCGGCCACCGACACCTGAGTCAACGTCACGTTCCCCTCGTTGGTCACGGTCAACGAGTAGGAGACCTCGCCGCCCGCCTTCACCCTCCCCGCAGGCGCGGTCCTCGCCTTGACCAGCGTCACCGCAGGCGCCGCGGCGAAGGTCGTCGGGGTCGTCCCGGCGGCGGCGCCCGTCACAGCTGCGCGCCCCGTCGCAGACCCCGACGGCTTCGCAGTCACCTCCGCCGCTGCCAACAGGACCGACCCGGCGTCGATCTGGTCCTGAGTCAACGTGATCGTCTTCCTGCACGTCCTCGTCGCACCGCGAGTCAGCTCTTCGTTCGCATTCCCGCAAGCGAAGGTCCCGAGAGCAGTGTCGGTGTCGGTCACCACGACGTTTGCCACAGGCACGTCGGGGCCGTTCGTCACCGTGTATGCGTAGGTGATCGTGTCGCCCGCGTCCACCCGGTCAGCAGGCTCGGAGATCACCCCGCTGTTCACCGTGGCCGTCTTCGTGATCGAGATCGAAGCCGTCCCCGTCAGAAGAGTCGTCACCCTATGCACGTCGTTGACCGGCGTGGCGCCGGCGCCCGGCGGGGTCCCCGTCACCCGGCGGGGTCCCCGTCACCGACGCGTCACTGGTCATCGTGGCTGGTGTCGGGACGCCGTTGCCGTCGAAGTCGGTGGACGGCAACTCCCTGGTGACCGTGCACGTCGTAGAGGCTTGCACGGCGAGTGTCGTATCGTCGCAGGAGACCGTCACAGCGGGACTGGCGCTGTTCACCGTCACGGTCCCTCCGACGGAGTTCAACACTGCGTTCCCTGTGTTCGTCACGTTCAGCGTGTACGTGACCACTTCACCCTCCTCCACCTTGCCTGCCGTGTCTCCTGTCACCTTCTCAGCGACGGACACCGTCAAGTCGACGTCGATGCTCGGGCCTGCCGTCTGCGCCACGACACTGTCGACAAGAGCGATAGGACCGAGAGCGAAAGCGGCGAGAAGGGAGAGGGCCGCAAGCGTCCACCATCGCACAGACCCGCCGACAACGGCCCACCGCCCGGCGACCTTTCCCTGCCCGAATCCAGACTCCAGTAGCCTCACTCGCTCCTTCTCCTTCCATCGATTGCGGCTCTCGCAGACTACATCGCTCCACGGCCGGGGCCGCCCGTCCTCAATGCGCAGGGCTACGGGACAGGCGGAATCCGGACCGTCGGGCAACGAAGGGAGCGGGCTTCCTGACCCGGTGCCCGCTCCCTTCTCGCTGTTGAATCGACGCAGCCCTAGGGGAGGTATTCGTCGAGTGCGACCTGCAACGCCTCGGGCACGACCCCCGTACCGCCGAGCACGATGATGCTCTTCGGCTTCAGTCGGGTCAGTTCAGCGGCCGTCGCCTTGGGGATCGTCCCTCCCGCCACGAGCAGAACAGGGCCGCCCTTGAAGGCCCCGGCCGCCCCTCCCGCCAACGCGTCGGGGAAGTTGACCCCAGTGGCGACGTAGGCGACGGGCACGCCGGGCTTGAACGCTTCGTTGGAGATCGCCGCGCCGGTTGAGTACCGGTCGGCGCCCGCGAGACGGGACACCGCCCCCGCCGTGTAGGACTTCAACGCGTTCTGGACCGCCGCCGAGACGACGCCCGTCCCGCCCAGGACCACGATCCGCTTCGGCCGCAACCGCCTCAACTCGGACACCGTCGCCGCGGGGATCTTGTCCTTCTGGGTGAGCAGGATCGGCCCGCCCAACGCGGCGGCGGCCGGGCCTCCCGTCAACGCGTCGGGAAAGTCCTCGCCGGTCGCCACGAACGCCACCGCCGCCCCCGGCTTGAAGTGGCCGGCCGAGATCGCCGCCGCGGTCGAGTAACGGTCGCGGCCCGCCTGACGGGTCGTCGTCGCCTGCTTCTTCAACTCCGACTCGACGGAGGAAGACACGACGCCGGTCCCGCCCAGCACGATGATCTCCTTCGGCTTCAACCGCTTCAACTCAGTCAACGTCGCCGCGGGGACAGCGTCCTTCGTGACGAGGAGGATCGGGCCGTCCCCTCCCGAGGCCGCCGATCCCGCCAGAGCGTCAGGGAAATTCACCCCCGTGGCGACATACACCGCCTCCACGCCCGGAGCGAACGTCGCCTTCGAGATCTCGACAGCCGTCGCATACCGGTGCGGGCCCTCCTGCCGGAGAACCGCCGTCGCGAACGACACAGAGCCCTCAGCCGTGACCATCTTCCTGTCAGGCGCCTCAGCGGTCACCGTCGCCATGTTGCTGATCACACCCGCCTCGATGTCGGCCGGGGTCGCGGTGTACGTCGCCGTGCACGTCGTCGAGGCCTTCGGCGCCAACGTCGTCTTCGGGCAAGCCACGTCCCCCGTCTTCGGGTCGGCCACCGACACCTTGGTCAAGGTCACGTTCCCCGTGTTGGTCACAGTGAACGAGTAGGACACCTTGGCGCCGGCCTTCACCTTCCCCGCAGGCGCGGTCTTCGCCTTGACCAGGGTCACCGCAGGCGCCGCGTCCAGAACCGTCGTCGCGTCGTCCGAGACGCTGAACGCGTCGCCCTGCGGGGGAGTCGCGGTCGCCGTCGCCGCCCCCAGGCCCCGGCCGTCGACCTGACCCTGAGTCAACACAACAACCTTCGAGCACGTCGCAGTCCCCGTCGCAGGCGGCGTCGCCGTCGCCTGCGGCGCCAGCTCGGCCGGCGAGCAGGTGATCTTCTCGCCGCCGGGGGCGGTCACCGCGACACCGCGCAACGTCACGTTCCCCGTGTTGACCACAGTGAACGTGAAAGAGACCTCGTCTCCCGCGTCCACCCGATCAGCGGGCCCGGCCTTCGCCATGTTGATCGTCGCCTTCCTCGCCACCGTCATCGTCTTCACCTGAGTCAGGTCCGTCGCGGTCCCGGCGGCAACATTGCCCGTCACGGCCGCGCGGCCCGCCGCGGCCCCCGACGGCGTCGCCGTCACCTCCGCCGCCGTCAACGGGACCGACCCGGCGTCGACCTGGTCCTGAGTCAACGTGATCGTCTTCCTGCACGTCCTCGTCGCACCGCTAGCCAGCTCATCGTTCGCATTCCCGCAAGGGAAGGTCCCGAGAGCAGTGTCGGTGTCGGTCACCACGACGTTTGCCACAGGCACGTCGTCACCGTTCGCCACCGTGTACGTGTAGGTGATCGTGTCGCCCTTGTCCACCCGGTTCGTGGGATCGGGGACCACCCCGTCGTTCACCGTCGCCGTCTTCGTGATCGAGATCGAAGCCGTCCCGCCCAGAAAGGTCGTCACGGTATCTGTGACATCCGGGATCGGGGTGTCGCTGGTACCCGGGTTCCCCCTCGCCGACGCGACGCTGGTCATCGTGTCTGGTGACGGAACGCCGCCACTGAAATCGGCGGCCACGAACGTCCTAGCGGCCGTGCACGTCGTAGAGGCTTGCACGGCGAGTGTCGTATCGTCGCAGCGGGCCGTCAGAGGGGGAGTGGCGCCGTTCACGGTCAGGCCCACCCCGACTTCGCTCATCGTCACGTTCCCGGTGTTCGTCACGACCATCGTGTAGGTGACCACTTCACCCTCCTCCACCACGCCCGCCCTGCCCCCGTCCTTCTCGGCGATGGACACCGTCGTCAAGTCGACCGTCATCGTCGTCACCTGAGCCAGGTCCGTCGTCGCGGCGTCCGAGACGCTGAACTGCTGCGTCTCTCCCTGCGGGGGATTCGCGGTCGCCCTCGCCGCCCCCAAGACGCCGGCGTCGACCTGGGACTGAGTCAACACAACCTCCTTCGAGCACGTCGCAGTCCCCGTCGCAGGCGCCGCCGCCGTCGCCTCGGGCGCCAGCACGGCCGGCAAGCAGGTGATCTTCTCGCCGCCGGGGGCGGTCACCGCGACACCGCGCAACGTCACGTTCCCCGTGTTGACCACAGTGAACTCGTAGGTGATCGTGTCTCCCGCGTCCACCCGACTATCAGGCCCGGCCTTCGCCATGTTGATCGTCGCCGTCGTCCTCTCCACCGTCATCGTCTTCACCTGAGCCAGGTCCGTCGCGGTCCCGGCGGCAAAGCTGCCCGTCACGGCCGCGCGGCCCGCCGCGGCCCCCGACGGCGTCGCCGTCACCTCCGCCGCCGTCAACGGGACCTCACCGGCGTCGATCTGGCGCTGAGTCAACGTGATCGTCTTCCTGCACGTCCTCGTCGCACCGCTAGCCAGCTCATCGTTCGCATTCCCGCAAGGGAAGGTCCCGAGAGCAGTGTCGGTGTCGGTCACCACGACGTTTGCCACAGGC
>Ga0209788_1000034_pt1 | contig 44793 bp, 37 predicted proteins | sample WorMetLIZISLAND1_2_FD_187415 | JGI IMG/M metagenome (GOLD analysis project Ga0209788, IMG submission 187415) | Marine gutless worms symbiont microbial communities from Max Planck institute for Marine Microbiology, Germany - Olavius clavatus LIZARD... ...
TCCCGGCCTACTCTTCTGAGGCACGAGGACGCTCAGAGCGCATGTTCCGTACCCACCAGGGGCGTGTGTCTGCCACAGGAGCTGGCCATCGCCGGCGTCCGCGATATGACAGCGGCTAACCGCTACCTCGATGAAGTCTATCGACCGGCCTTCAATGCCGAGTTCGTGCCGCCAGCGCTGGAGGAGGGATCGGCCTTCGTGCCCTGGATCGGCGGCCGGCTGGATGACTTCCTGTGTGAGACCTTCGGGCGTGTCGTCGGTAAAGACAACTGCGTGGCCTTCGAGGGGATGGCCTTGCAGGTCCCCAAGGACCGCCACCGGATGCATTACAGGAAGGTCAAGGTGCGGGGGCATTGCTAGCCCGATGGCCACCTCGCCGTGTTCCACGGACCGCGTTGTTTGGCTCGCTATGATGCCCAAGGTCAGTCGACTCCGCTACAGCTACAGGTTGTCGCGTAGGTCCGCTGCAATATCTAAAGCGGACAGTTTATGTGCTACGAAACCGGACAGTTCTATTTGTTGCCAACAATCTATCTTACTCCCACACTGAATTGTTTTGTGACCACCAATACAAGTCCTCTCCACGCCGATCGTATCCTGATCCTGGATTTCGGCTCCCAGTACACCCAGCTCATCGCCCGCCGGGTACGCGAGGCGGGTGTCTACTGCGAGCTCCATCCTTGGGACATGACCGCCGACCGGATCCGCGATTTCAGTGCCAGGGGAGTGATCCTCTCGGGTGGCCCCCGATCGGTCCGGGAGCAGGCGACGCCACGGGCCGCTGCCGCCGTATTCGAGCTCGGGATTCCGGTGCTCGGCATCTGCTACGGCATGCAGACCATGGCCGCCCAACTCGGCGGCCAGGTGGCCTCCTCGACCCATCGCGAATACGGTTATGCCCAGGTGCGTGCCCGCGGCCATTCCCGGCTGCTGCAGGATATCGAGGACCACACCAGCCCGGAGGGCTATGGCCTACTGGATGTCTGGATGAGCCATGGGGACCAGGTGGATGCCCTGCCGCCGGGATTTCGTGCCATCTGCACCACGGACAATGCGCCCTTGGCGGGTATGGCGGATGAAGAACGGTCCCTGTACGGTCTCCAGTTCCACCCGGAGGTCACCCATACCCGCCAGGGGCAACGCATCCTCGAGCGCTTCGTTCATGGTATCTGCGGCTGCGGCAATCTCTGGACGGCGGACAACATCATCGAGGACGCCAGTGCCGAGGTCCGCCGCCGGGTGGGCATGGATCGAGTATTACTCGGCCTATCCGGGGGTGTGGACTCCGCCGTGGTGGCCGCCCTGCTGCATCGCGCCATCGGTGATCAGCTCACCTGCGTCTTCGTCGACAACGGGTTGCTGCGGCTAGGGGAGGGCGAACAGGTCATGCGTACCTTCGCCCGTCACATGGGGGTCCGGGTAATCCGCGCCGACGCCCAGGGGCGTTTCCTCGCTATGCTCGCGGGTGTGACCGACCCGGAGGACAAGCGCAAGACCATCGGCAACACCTTCATCCAGGTCTTCGAGGAGGAGGCGGAAAAACTGCCCGGCGTCGAGTGGTTGGCCCAGGGGACCATCTATCCCGATGTCATCGAATCGGCGGGGGCCGAGACCGGCACGGCCAAAGTCATCAAGTCCCACCACAATGTAGGCGGATTGCCCGCGGCCATGAGGCTACGGTTGATCGAGCCCCTACGGGAGCTGTTCAAGGACGAGGTGCGCAAGATCGGAGTCGGGCTCGGCCTGCCCCATGAGCTGGTCCACCGCCATCCCTTCCCCGGTCCCGGACTTGGAGTGCGCATCCTGGGCGAGGTCCGCAAACCCTATGCGGATATTCTGCGCCAAGCGGATCACATCTTTATCGAGGAGCTGCGACGGGCGGGGCTCTACGACCAAGTTGCCCAGGCCTTCGCTATTTTCTTGCCCGTCAAGTCCGTCGGCGTAGTGGGCGACAACCGCCACTATGGTCATATCATCGCCCTACGGGCGGTGGAGACGCTGGATTTCATGACTGCCCGCTGGGCCCATTTGCCTTACGGCTTCCTTGATCAGGTCTGCCGCCGCATCGTCAACGAAGTACGCGGCGTCTCGCGGGTGGTGTACGACATTACCGGCAAGCCGCCGGGGACCATCGAATGGGAGTGAGGAATCAGACTTACGCGTTCGTGTAACTATTCAAGACCTCTTACTAAGTGGCAGGCTACACACGTAATCTATTTCTATGCTGGAACAACCCACCCCAACCCATTCTCCGGAAAACCCTGACAACGAGCTTAAGCGGTTGCGTGAACGGGTTGCGGAGCAGACAGCGCTCATTGCGCATCTGTGCGAGCGCATCCGGGAGTTGTGGCTATCCTTAGCCAGACGTGCTTCGGGTTCCTGAATGCGCTCATGCATCTGCTCAATGGTCGCAGTTTGCCCCTCAATGATCGCGGCCTGTTCCGCCACCCGTCCATGCAGCCGCTTAAGCTCGTCGTCAGGGCTTTCTGGAGAATGGGTTAGGGCGTACTGCTCAGGCATGGTTCCATGGGTACGTACGTAGCCTGCTGCTTGGCAAGAGGTCCTGAATAGTTACTTCTGGAAGAAATAAAAAATCGTACGGAATCATTTCGACTCACTAAGGATACACGCAAATTGCGGTTGCCCATTGCCGTTTCAATGCTTGTTCTTATCGGCTTTCTTGCTGTAGGAGCAGCTCAAACTTCATTCGAGTTTATCAGAGCCACAAGCTCAAATGACACTACCCTAATCTACTTACTTGGAGCGCACCAGTTATTGTTCTCCTTCGGTACGGTTGGTTCACTGATATACTTCATACGCTGGCTTAACAGATGGTTTAAACAGCATGCACAAGTAGAATTTCAACTGAAACAATTTCAGCTCGATATCGAGCGTGCTAGCCGGATCGTAGAAACGGCGCTTGAATGGAATGATGCAAAAGGAACCACTATTCCGGATAAACTGCTTAAAGGCCTAAGAGTCTGTTTCCTATGCTCCTCCATCGATATTGATCCAAAGAGACTTTCCAAAGCGAGTAAGGGCGAAAAGAAACCTAACAATTAAGTATCACGTCCCAGGACAATAAGTCCTATGCCGAGCCATGAGGATTGGATGCGCCGCGCCCTGGCGCTTGCCGGACGAGCGGCGGCGATCGGTGAGGTCCCGGTGGGGGCGGTCCTGGTGCGGGCCGACGAGCTGGTCGGCATGGGTTGGAATCGCCCGATCGCCAAGCAGGATCCGAGTGCTCACGCCGAGATCCTGGCCTTGCGCGACGCCGGTCGCCGTCTCGGCAATTATCGGCTGCCCAGTACCCGCCTTTATGTCACCCTCGAGCCTTGCGTCATGTGCGCCGGTGCCATCATTCAGGCGCGGGTCGAGCATGTCTTCTTCGCGGCCACCGACCCCAAGGGTGGTGCTTGCGGCAGTGTCTTCGATCTATTGCCCTCGGATGCCCGCTTCAACCACCGCACTGACTGCACGGGAGGACTGCTCGGCGAGGCGGGGAGGGCACTGCTGTGGGATTTCTTCCGGGCCCGCCGAGCTCGCTCTCCAGGCGGTATTGCGGCCAAGTAGCGGACCGCCGGTCGGTTCAAGGTCCCCGTGCGGGGTCTGGTCTTTACTCACACTCGAGTCCGCCCGGACGATCATGGGTCCTGGGGTGGCACAGATAGCCGTTGGGGTGAGATTTCAAGTAGAGTTCGGGGCTGGCAACCGGTTGAGCAGGGTGTGTGCTAAGACTAGCTCCGAGGGAAGGGGGCTTTCGGTCGCAGCTATGGAGCCGACCCATGGTGCCAGATTCAGCGCGGGCAAGCCCGCGCCTACCGCTTGGTAACGGGTGTAGGTGCCGGCTTGCCGGCGCTTAGGTAGGGAGTAGGTGGGGAGCAAGTAGGGACGACCGGCCGGTTGCCCCTATTCCCCCTCTCCCCAACCCCGCTCCTGCCAGGGGAAAGGAGCTTATGGTGGCCAATGAGTCGACTTGGTGGAGTTGAGTGTGTACTAGGACCAAGCGCGGGGCAGGGATGCGATTTTCCAAGGTCCCTTCAAGATTTCCCGCCTCGACATGCCTTTATGAGCTGGTCGATCGCCTCCAGACGGTGCCGGAAATCTTCATCGTGTTGGTCCATGCCGGCATCCTTGACGACCTGCCAAGCCTGCTCGATATAAGCGCGGGCCGCCTCCAGGCGGTTGGTCCCCACCCCCCGCGCCCCGAGGATCCCCAGGGTATTGCCCAAGTTGTTTTGGGTAGTGGCCCACTGTAGGGGCACCTGTGCGCGGGTCCTTTCCTGCAAGGCGGCTTGGTAGGCGGTTACGGCTTCTCCCAGGCGCTCGGTACCCGACTCCCGTGTCCCGAGGGTCTGTAGGGCATTGCCCAGATTGTGCTGAGTCCTGGCCCAATCGAGGGGTACGCGCTTCCGGGTTCTCTCCCGCAAGGCATTGCGGTAGGCGGCGACCGCCTCCCCGAGGCGGGCGGTACCCAATTCGCGTTTCCCGAGGGTCTGTAGGGCATTGCCCAGATTGTGCTGAGTCCTGGCCCATTCGAGGGGCATGCGCTCGCGGGTGTATTCCTGCAGGGCGTTGCGGCAGGCGGCGACCGCTTCTTCTAGGCGCTCGGAGCCCGCCTCTTGCGTCCCCAGGGTCTGCAAGGCGGTGCCCAGGTTGTTCCAGGTCCCGGCCCAATCGTAGGGTGCGCGCTCGCGGGTGTATTCCTGCAGGGCGGCACGATAAGCGGCCACGGCCTCTTCCAGGCGCTCGGTGCTTGCTTGCTCGCCGAGGGTCCAGAGGACGTTGCCCAAGTTGTTTTGGGTCCTGGCCCAATCGAGGGGGGTGCGCTCGCGGGTGTATTCCTGCAAGGCGGCCCGGTAGGCGGTGACCGCTTCTTCCAGGCGTTCGAGGTCCGACTCACGCCCCCCGAGGGTCCCGAGGGCGGCCCCCAGGTTGTTCTGGGTCGTGGCCCAGCGGCGGGGCATGCGGTCACGGGTATATTCCTGCAAGGCGGCCCGGTAGGCGGTGACGGCTTGCTCCAAGTGCTCGGTGCCTGCCGAGTGCTCCCCGAGGATCGAAAGGGCGTTGCCCAGATTATTCCAGGCCATGGCCCAATCAAGGGGCGTGTCCTCGCGGGTGTAGACCGCGAGTAGATCGCGATAGGTCCGGATAGCCGCTTCCAGGGCTTGATTGTCGTTCTGCTCGTCACCTTGTCGGTAGAGGGTACCGGCATACTGGTTTCGATAGGTCGCCCGGATGTCGGGCTCGGTATCGGGGATCAGCTCAGCGGCGGCGGCGAACCGTTCAGCGGCCTCCCGGTAGCGCAGTCGGATTAGAAAGACCTCGGCCTGCTCGGCTCGGATCGCGGCGGCGGAGTGCCGATGCTGCGCGACGGCCGCCGGCTCTTCTTGTGGTCGTTCCTCCATCGCCCGGATATCGGCCAGTACCCGTTGCTCGGCTTGGTCCAGCAAGCCTTCGGCCTCGTCATAGTCGCCCCCTTGGATGGCGATTCGGGTTTGGTTGAGCCAAGTCCGCACCTGGGGGTCTTCGGTCTCCAAAGCGGCCAGCCGTTCCAGAGCCTGCTGATGACGCAAGGCGATTTCGGAGAGACGGGCCAGCCACTGGGCGGTCGGGACTCTTTGCTCCAGGATATTGAAGAAGGTGCCCAGCGCCGCAACCGTAACTCCGAGCTGGGCCCCGAGGGCATCGAGCTCGGCCGTGAGCACCGGCTGTTCCCGACGTTGATCGACCATCAGGGCGCGGAGCTGCTCGGAGGTATAGCCGCTGACAGAGCGCATGTCGTCCGCGGAAATTCCATCCAGGTCGATCCGATAGGCCCCCGCGTTCGTGGCGGCCAACCGGATCGGATCACTGGCCTGCCCGGAGACCGACGGGGAAAGTAGGCTGTTATCCGCCGCCGGGTCTTCACTTCCGGCATCGGGACCGCCTCGGCTCTCCGTGCTCGGGTCGCCTTCCGCATCCCGGACTCGGCCCGCTCTCGGTGCCACCCACTTTTTGCGGAAGACGAGCACCAAGACCGCAGCTACGGTGGCGACCAGCACCGTCACCACTACCATTGTCTCGTTGCCGGACATGGCGTCTCCTTGAAAACTCGATTGCGCGTAAAATATTCATAGTGCAGGATACCGAGGTCGGTTTCCAGTCGATGGAATTTTTCCTATCGAATATGAGATATCGTAAATCACGCTCGCCCCGTCGTGTCTTACCCGTTCCGGGTGCTCGCGAGCAAGTCGTAAGGAGAGGCAGAAGATGATCAAACCAGTCGGCTCCGACGAGCTGCAACCCCTGTTCGTTTACGATCCGGACCAACACCATGAGTTGCAGCGTGCCGCCCGGGAGCTACCCGCAGTAACCATCAGCTCCCAGGCTGCGGGTAACGCGGTCATGATGGGTGGCGGTTACTTCAATCCCCTCGAGGGCTACATGACGGTGGCGGATGCCGTGAGCGTGGCCCAAAAGATGCACACTACGGATGGTCGGTTTTTCCCGGTACCCGTGTTGTGCCTACTCGATAATGTGGATGTCATCGAGGGTGCCGAACGCATCGCCTTGCGTGACCCCAACGCAGAGGGAAACCCGATTCTCGCGGTCATGGATGTGGAGCAGATCGAGACCGTCAGCGATGCCCGGATGGCCCTAATGACCGAGCGGGTCTACCGTACGGACGACCCTGAGCATCCCGGGGTTGCTGCCTTCAACAGTCAGGGCCGGTTTGCGGTCTCCGGTCCTATCCGGGTCCTGAATTTTTCCTACTTCCAGGAAGACTTCCCGGATACTTTCCGTACCGCGGTGGAGATCCGTAACGAGATCTCCGAGCGCGGATGGAGCAAGATCGTTGCCTTCCAGACCCGCAATCCGATGCACCGGGCCCATGAAGAGCTGTGCCATATGGCCATGGATCGCCTTGGCTGCGATGGCCTTGTCATCCACATGCTGCTCGGCAAGCTCAAGTCCGGGGATATCCCCGCCCCGGTGCGGGACGCGGCCATCCGCAAGATGGTCCAGCTGTACTTCCCGCCGAACAGCGCCATGGTTACCGGTTACGGCTTCGATATGCTCTACGCCGGCCCGCGGGAGGCGGTACTACATGCCTATTTCCGCCAAAATATGGGGGCGACCCATTTCATCATCGGTCGCGATCACGCCGGCGTCGGTGACTACTACGGGGCCTTCGATGCCCAGTCCATATTCGATGAGGAGGTCCCCAAGGGTGCGCTCGCAATCGAGATCTTCAATGCCGATCACACCGCTTGGTCCAAGAAGCTGGACAAGGTCGTGATGATGCGCGAGGCACCAGACCATACCAAGGAGGATTTCGTGCTCCTATCCGGTACCAAGGTGCGCCAGATGTTATCCGAAGGCATCGCTCTGCCCGAGGAGTTCTCGCGTCCCGAAGTCGCACAAATCCTGATGGACTACTATCGGGGCGCTTGAGGCATGGCATCCCTGCGATTTTTCAAGTCGCAAAGCTACGGCGATTGGGGTCGGTCCGATTTCGGGTGCACAAAATTAGGCGACGGTCATCGCCCTCGGCGGCCCGCGTTCGTCCTGCGTCTGTCCCGGCGCGCACTCCGCGCGGCACCAGAACTCCCACAAGGACTGGACGCCGTGTCGCATGGCCCGGCCTTTCGTCTCCGCCGGCGCTCACGCGCCGCACTCCGATGAAACGCACGACCCTACGCCTACGCGGGGGCGTCGCACTCCGCTCGTCGCTTACGCTCCCTCGCTTTCCTGTGCTCCTCCAGTGCGCCCATCCAGCCTGTCAAGGACGCAGCCGCTACGCAGTGGTATCCTTTTCCACCCACACCAAACGTAAGAGAGCCCTTTTTGGCTCATTTGCATCCATTTGCGTTCATTTGCGGCAAAAAAGGAAAATATCGAGTAAGTCAAATGGTGGGCTGAGTCTTTGTTTCCAGGTTTCTCCGCGTCGTTTCAAAAGAGAACCCACTCCCCCGGTAGGTGGTGCGCTGTCGCGTAGCAAACAAGTGGCAAGATAGAGGGACCGCGGGGAACCGAGGCCTATCAGACATTGGTGTGAAGGTTAAGCATCTCGACTTACACTCAGTGAGGCTGCTTGACGAGGAGGAATAAATACCATTTTATAACAGTATGTTATGGATGTTTAATGAGAGCCACACCCGTCCGATCTCCCTTGTGTTTAGAGTTCAAACAGTTCCGCGGTCAAAAAAACCCCGCCGAAGCGGGGTTTCTTTTCCGGCCCGAGCCTGTTTACATCATACCACCCATACCCATATCACCCATGCCGCCACCACCGGCCGGCATCGGGGTCTCTTCCTTGGGCTCCTCGGCCACCATGGCCTCGGTAGTTACCATGAGTCCGGCCACGGAGGCGGCGTTCTGCAGGGCGGAACGGGCTACCTTGGTGGGGTCCAGGATACCCATAGTGACTAGGTCACCGTACTCGCCGGTCGCGGCGTTGTAACCGAAATTACCTGTACCCTCGGCGACCTTCTGCAATACCACGGAGGCCTCGGCACCGGCATTGGCCACGATCTGGCGCAGGGGCTCTTCCAAGGCACGGCGGGTGATAGCGATTCCGACATCCTGATCGTGATTGGCTCCCTTCAGATCCTTCAGCTTGGGCAGGGCCCGCACTAGGGCGACGCCCCCACCGGCCACGATACCTTCCTCGACGGCGGCGCGGGTCGCATGCAAGGCGTCTTCCACACGCGCCTTCTTTTCCTTCATCTCGACCTCGGTGGCCGCGCCGACCTGGATGACGGCCACGCCGCCGGCCAGCTTGGCAAGCCGCTCCTGGAGCTTCTCGCGGTCGTAGTCGGAGGTGGTCTCCTCGATCTGGCCGCGAATCTGCTCGACCCGGGCTTTGATATCGGTATCGGAGCCGGCGCCATCAATGATGGTGGTCTCTTCCTTGGTCACCTGGACCTTCTTGGCGGTACCTAGATCGTTGAGGCTGGCCTTCTCCAGGGATAGGCCGACTTCCTCGGAAATGACGGTGGCGCCGGTAAGGATGGCGATGTCCTGGAGCATGGCCTTACGCCGATCACCGAAGCCCGGGGCCTTGACGGCACAGACCTTGATGATGCCGCGAATGGAGTTGACCACCAGGGTAGCCAGGGCCTCGCCCTCGATATCCTCGGCGATGATCAGCAGCGGCTTGCTGGCCTTGGCGACGTTTTCGAGCGCCGGCAACAGGTCGCGGATATTGGAGATCTTCTTGTCGTGCAGCAGGACGAAGGGATCTTCCAGCTCCACGTTCTGGCTCTGTTGGTTGTTGATGAAGTAGGGGGAGAGGTAGCCGCGGTCGAACTGCATACCCTCTACCACGTCGAGCTCGTTGTTCAGGGACTTGCCTTCCTCGACGGTGATGACCCCTTCCTTGCCGACCTTCTCCATGGCATCGGCGATGATCTCGCCGATGGACTCGTCGGAGTTGGCAGAGATGGTACCGACCTGGGCGATCTCTTTGTTGTCCGAGCAGGGCTTGGATAGGTCCTTGAGCTGCTCCACGGCAGCCCCCACGGCCTTATCGATACCGCGTTTCAAGTCCATGGGATTCATGCCGGCGGCAACCGCCTTCAGTCCCTCGCGCACCATGGCTTGGGCCAGCACGGTAGCAGTGGTGGTGCCGTCGCCGGCGATATCAGAGGTCTTGGAGGCTACCTCTTTGACCAGTTGAGCGCCCATGTTCTCGAACTTGTCCTTGAGCTCGATCTCCTTGGCCACGGACACGCCGTCCTTGGTCATGGTGGGAGCACCGAAGCTCTTTTCGAGCAGCACGTTGCGGCCCTTGGGGCCCAGGGTGACCTTAACAGCATTGGCCAGAATGTTGACACCCGCCATCATGCGATTGCGGGCGTCGTCGCCGAATTTGACGTCTTTTGCAGTCATTGTCTCTGTCCTGATTTCAGTAGGATAGGCATCTGTTGCGATGATGTCGGTTCACAGCGCGGCGGGCATCTATTCGATAACGCCCATGATGTCTTCTTCGCGCATGACCAACAGCTCCTCGCCCTCGATCTTGACCTCGGTGCCCGAGTACTTACCGAACAGCACTCGATCACCCACCTTCACATCCAAGGAGCGGGGCTCGCCATTGTCCAGGATCTTGCCCTTGCCAATAGCGAGGACTTCGCCCTCAATCGGCTTCTCGGCAGCGGAATCCGGGATCACGATACCGCCGGCAGAGGTGCGTTCCTCTTCCATGCGGCGAACGACAACGCGGTCGTGTAGGGGACGGATCTTCATCAACAGGGTCTCCTGATAAGGTAGGTTGGGCTTGTTTACATCAAGGGCTGGCGGACGTCGAGTACGGCGGTCCACCGACAGCGGCCTATTATTAGCACTCGCTGCTTTCGAGTGCTAATAATAGGGGCTCGTTTCGGACTGTCAAGCACCGACCGAGGAGGAGCATAGGAAAGCGAGGGAGCGTAAGCGACGAGCGGAGTGCGACAACCCCCGCGTAGGCGTAGGGCCGAGCGTTTCGTCGGAGTGCGGCGCGTGAGCACCGGCGGAGACGAAAGGCCAGGCCATGCGACACGGCGTCCAGTCATTGCGGAAGTCCTGGTGCCGCGCGGAGTGCGCGCCAGGACGGACCCCATTTCGGGTTCCGCGAACAATAGCGACGCTCCGGTTTCGGGAGCGAAGCGAAAACCGCTTTTTCGTATCGGCTTTGGAAATTCCAAAGGGTGCGGCTCTTTTGAAACGACACCGGGCGTTGAACATCCAAGAGTCGAGGCCAGCTTTTCGGACACCTTGTGGAGCTTGCACACCATCCATATCACGCCGCCTCAGATTCAGAGGCTGTCTAAAAATTTATTAATAATGAAAACTCAACGAACAACCATTTTATAGGGTGTCTGATGATTACAGATTTACCGGCGAAGCAAACGACTGGATGTGAAATAAAAACGTGAAAATCTCGCTGTCCTTTTTTCTTTCTAACAACTTCGAGCTGGCACTCGAATTGGGTCAAGACCCAGTTGGATAAATCCGCACCGGAATAGGCACGATCGCCCCGGATTTTTTTGACGGTATGGAGGCTCGAAAACAAGTTCGTAGTGATTTGACGAGCGGCTTTACCATCAAACACATTGGCGGCGTGTACCCGGACGACGAGCACGCAACCGATTGTATCGACAACGACAGGACGTTTTCTGCCCGTAACGAGTTGGCCCCCGTCACATCCCGATTCTACATAGGATTCCGGAGTTCCCTTGGCACTTTAGACTATCAATAATTGCTCCCGTTGGATCTGGCTTTCGGTCTTTTTTTTGGTGTAACCGCTGACGAAGCACCGTATTGACTTTCTCTGGCCAACGATTATCTGTCCCCTTAGTATACCGGAGCGTCGCCATTTTTTGCGAAACCCGAAATGGGGTCCATTTGATTTCGGGCGCACAAAATTAGGCGACGGCCATGGCCTTCGGCGGCCCGCGTTCGTCCTGCGTCCGTCCCGGCGCGCACTCCGCGCGGCACCAGGACTCCCGCAATGACTGGACGCCGTGTCGCATGGCCCGGCCTTTCGTCTCCGCCGGCGCTCGCGCGCCGCACTCCGACGAAACGCCCGACCCTACGCCTACGCGGGGGTCGTCGCACTCCGCTCGTCGCTTACGCTCCCTCGCTTTCCTGTGCTCCTCCGTAGTAATTAACGAGCTTGTAGGGAGGGAAGTCTTTTGGCAGATACCGCCAGGGACAACCTGTTTTATTCAAATAAAAAAATGGCATTTAGGAGTTCGCGAAGATCACGTTTTCGTGGGCGTCCGATGGTATCTGATGGTATAGGATTCCAGTTCGTTGATGATGGGCTCAAGGATTTCCCCTTCTTCGTTGGTGAGGTCACTCGGGTACCTGACAGCCGATTGAATCTTTTCTTCAGTCATAGAAAACTTTGGGATTATATCGCATAAAACCACAAAATGTACATATTTTCTGATTTAAAATCAATGTGTTACTGTTATTTTGTGGGCAGCCTCTCAGCCGCAATTGAAAAATTCAAGGTGCCCGTGCAGAGCCGGGATGCTCGGCCAGTTTTCAAGCCTGGGTGGTGTTATGATTTCGTTGTTTCCGGTGTGTAGGGATCATGTAGGGGCGATTCATGAATCGCCCCTACATGATCGGCTAGTCCGCGGTCATTAGGGATAACCCTTGCGATTGCCCATTCGAGGCAACAACAAGATCAGAACACTACCTCAAGCCTGTAAGTCCTTGAAAAATGCGAGCGAAGCGAAAATCGCATTTTCGCTTTGCGACTTGAAAAATTCCAAAGGCGGAATTTTTCAAGGCCCCCATGGAATTCCTGGTAAGTACCGAGGGTTCTCCCCGGAGACCTTCAATCCCGCTCATGGCGGTATTCGCCCTCAATCACCCGCGGACCACCCGATACCGAGTCCGGATCGGGCATCGACGGGTCCGGAACGACCCGAACAACATGAGCGATCAGGCGCCGACGCAAACCGGGAACCAGCAGTAGAAACCCAAGGACGTCGGTCACGAACCCCGGTAGCAGTAACACTAGGCCGGCGACAAAAAGCAAGGTCCCATCCAGCATCTCCAGGGCTGGTAGCTGATTTCGCGCCATGGCCTCGTGGACACGTCCGAGCACGGCGAAACCCTGAATCCGGACCAGGGCACCGCCGAACAGGGCTGTGAAAACCGAGAGACCGATGGTCGGCAGGGCACCGATATGCGAGCCGACCTGGATCAAAAAATAGATCTCGATCAATGGGATGGAGATAAACAACAGGAGGAAAATAATCACCGGAGCGTCGCCATTGTTCGCGGAACCCGAAATGGGGTCCGTCCGATATCGGGTGCACAAAATTAGGCGACGACCATGGCCTTCGGCGGCCCGCGTTCATCCTGCGTCCGTCCCGGCGCGCACTCCGCGCGGCACCAGGGCTCCCGCAATGACTGGACGCCGTGTCGCATGGCCGGGCCTTTCGTCTCCACCGGCGCTCACGCGCCGCACTCCAACGAGACGCCCGACCCTACGCCTACGCGGGGGCGTCGCACTCCGCTCGTCGCTTACGCTCCCTCGTTTTCCTGTGCTCCTCCCAGGATGGATCTCGAATAGGGGCAGTATACTGACCGGTGGCCAACTACCGGGATCGTCTCGTCCGGGCTGCATTTCGAGGCGCTCGATCCCTGCCGACGAGACACTCATGCTCCCAAGGGTGCTGTTCCCCGTATCCACGAGAATGAGCCGCCCTCGAGGTTCGATTCATCCCGAAGAGGAAAAAATGTAACCACGAACCCAACCGGTACTTTACCGGTATCTCGAGAACCTACCGGAAGTTCTCATCGGAGAAATCCTGGATGGGCAAGTCCACGCGCAACCCACGGCCCTCCATCCCGCATGTGGTTGCCAGCTCGGCGTTAGGTGGCGAATTATTCGGCCCTTTCCGGAAAGGTCATGGGGGGCCGACGGTTGGTAGATTCTGAGTGAGCCTGAAATCCATTTCAAACATAACCTCAAGGTGAGTGTACCGGATCTCGCCGGCTGGCGGTGTGAGCGTATGCCTTCGCCCCCTAAAAATAGAACACCGCTTCGAGGTGGCCCCCGATTGGGTTTGTGAAATCCTTTCCCCTTCTACGGAGAGTAAGGGCAAGATCAATTGGAAATCGGCCGTTTTTCCGATGCCGACCGGGTTTCCGTACCGCCCTTCGAGGCGGCATCCCTCGATCCGGAAGGCTTGTGGGTACCTTAGAGGGGATCTCGATCTCCCGATCCTTCATGGGCCGGATGTTACCCTCTATGGCATGACCCACTGGGCAAACATTTGCCGTGCAACAGGTATATTATGAGGTTCTTGGAGAATCGCGTCCCTACGATTTTTCAAGTCGCAAAGTACCCTCATGTGGTCGTCCCGACATCGGGCTCGGGCCGAAGAGGAAAATCCATGGGTGATGAATATACCATTTCGCCGGTTTTGCTGGTCTTCTGCACCTGTCCGGACGAAGAGACCGCGGCCGAGATCGCCGAGGGGCTGGTGACGGAATGGTTTGCCGCCTGCATCAATTAGTTGCCCGCACTCACATCCGTCTATCTGTGGCAGGACAAGTTGAAACGGGATACGGAAACCCTGTTGCTCGTCAAGACCACCGGCGTTCGCTTCGAGGCCTTGCGTGCACGTCTGTGCGAGCTGCATCCCTACGAGCTACCCGAAATCATCGCCATTCCCGTGGTCCAAGGCTTGCCCGATTATCTCCGGTGGATAGACAGATGCACCGCAAGCGACGCTTGATCTCCCGATCTTCGATCTCATTGCTACTGCCGCTACTCATCGCCGCAGCGGTCGCGACAGGTGAAGACGCATTTCTCCCGCCGGATCAAGCCTTCCGTATCTCGGGCCGGGCGTCGGACCAGGAGACCCTCCTGGTCTCCTGGAACATCGCCGACGGCTATTACCTCTATCGGGACAAATTCGGTTTCCGCAGCGACACCCCCGGCATCGGGATCGGCGATGTCGAGAGGCCACCAGCCACCGAGATCAAGCAGGACGGATTCTTCGGCAAGGTGGCGATCTACCGCGGTCGCGTCGATATCCAGGTCCCTATCGAGCGTGGGCCGGGTGCCGGCAACGACCTGCGGTTGGAGACTCGATCTCAGGGCTGCGCCGATGCCGGATTCTGCTACCCGACCCACAAGCAGACCCTTCGGATCCACCTGCCCGAGCCGGTTGCTGCCGAGACCGAGCCCCTCCCTCCCTCCGTTTTGGTGCCGGTTCTCGGCAAAGACCCCGAGCCAGCGGCACCGGCTACCGGCACCGATCTTGGTCGGCTGTTGGGTTTCGGAGTGGAAGATAAGATACCGTCAGCGGAAGAGGCGTTCCGATTCACCGCCGAAGTCGCGGCCCCGGATCTTCTCCGGCTCACTTGGCGCATAGCGGATGGAACCTTCCTATGCCAGGAGAAGCTTCGCATCGCCCTGGCGGACAACCCTCAGGTTACTCTGGGCCCTTACAAGCTGCCAACCGCGGAGCTCGAGCCCGGTATGGTACGTCCGGACGGTACCACCGATGCTGTCGCCCTCTATCGTCACCGCATCGATCTGCCGCTACCCCTGGTGCGCAGCACGCCGGAGGCGACCGAGCTCGATCTGGTCGTGCGATATCAGGGCTGCGCCGAGCGCGGGATCTGCTATCCCCCGGTCACTCGCCGGGTTGTCTTGGACCTGCCTGCCACGACCGCGGCCATGGGTATGGCTTCGTCCCCGACCCGGACGACAGCGGCCGCTCCGGTCCTGGCGGTGGCTCTGGAGGACCCGGAGCCGCTGGCCGAGTCCGACCGCATCGCGGCCCAGCTCGCCGGCGGTAACCTGTGGACGACCCTGGCCTTGTTCTTCGGCTTCGGTCTGCTGCTGGCCTTCACCCCCTGCATCTTTCCGATGATCCCTATCCTCTCGGGCCTCATCATCGGTCGAGGTGCGTCCATCACTACCCGCAAGGCCTTCCTGTTATCCCTGGTCTATGTGCTCGCCATGGCGCTGGCCTATACCGTCGCCGGGGTGCTTGCGGGTCTGTTCGGTGCCAACCTGCAGGCTACCTTCCAAGACCCTTGGATCCTCGGTCTCTTCGCCCTGGTCTTCGTCGTCCTGGCCCTATCCATGTTCGGTCTCTATGAGCTGCAATTGCCCTCCGGTTTGCAGTCCAGGCTCGCTACCGTCAGTAGCCGCCAAGAGGGCGGGACCCTGGCCGGAGCGGCCGTCATGGGCTTGCTCTCGGCCCTGATCGTCGGCCCCTGCGTTGCACCACCCCTGGCCGGTGTCCTGATCTTCGTCGGCCGGACTGGCGATTGGTTGCTAAGCGGCCTCTCTCTGTTCGCCCTCGGTCTTGGCATGGGGGTCCCCCTGATCGCTATCGGCACCTCGGCGGGCAAGCTGCTGCCCAAGGCCGGGCCCTGGATGGACGCGGTAAAGGCCATCTTCGGCGTAGCCCTGCTGTCGGTGGCCATCGTGCTGCTGGAGCGTATCCTGCCTGCGGCGATCGCCATGGTCTTGTGGGGGCTGCTGCTGATCTGCTCGGCGGTATATCTGGGTGCCTTACGGCAATTGCCGCCCACCGCGGGTGGCTGGAGCAAGCTGTGGAAGGGCCTCGGCTTCTTCCTGCTCACCTATGGGGTACTGATGTTGGTGGGCGCTGCCGCGGGCGGTAAGGACACCTTGCAACCCTTGCGCGGGCTGGGCCTGGGTGGGGGAGGGGGCTCTGAACGACAGGTCGTTTTCAAGCCCGTCAAGTCGATCACGGATCTGGACCGGGAGCTGGCGGCGGCCGGTCGTATCGGCAAGCCGGTTCTATTGGATTTCTACGCGGACTGGTGCGTATCCTGCAAGGAGTTGGAACGCTATACTTTCTCCGATCCGGCGGTGATCGCCGAGTTGGAGCGCTTCGTCCGGTTACGGGCGGACGTCACCGCCAACGATACGCAGGACCAAGCCCTGATGCAGGCGCGCTTCGGGATTCCAGGACCACCGGCGATCCTGTTCTTCGATACCAAGGGTCGAGAGCTGCGCAGCTATCGGATAATCGGCTTCGAATCGGCACGGGAGCTCCTCGACCATCTGCGCGGGACCGGATTATGACCGGTGGTAAACCCATAATTGCACTGGTGCTGATCAGCGCGCTCGGTAGCGGGCTCATCTTCTTCAATGTCTGGTGGTCGGATAAAGGATCCGGGATCGAGTCGCCACCGATCCTTGGCCGGTACTCGGGGCCCGATCATCCGGATTCCCTGCCACAATTCCGCCTGCCGACCCTCGACGGGCAGGAGATCGCCAGCGATCATTGGGTCGGCAAAGTACTGGTGCTCAACTTCTGGGCCACTTGGTGTCCGCCCTGCCTGCGGGAGCTACCCTTGTTCGATGAGCTACAGCGTACCCACGCCGACGCCGATCTCCAGGTCGTGGGTATCGCCGTCGACAACCGAAAAGATGTGGAACGCTTTCTGACCGAGCATCCGGTCGGCTTTCCGATCCTGCTCGGCGACACGACCGCCATCGAGCTCTCCCGGCAGATGGGAAACCGGGTACAAGGCTTGCCCTTTACCGCGATCTTCGATTCCCGGGGGAAATGGGTCTACGGACACGCCGGCGAGATGAGCCGGGCTGTCCTGACCGAACAGCTGGAGCCTCTACTGACGCGGCTCGATCGCAAATAGGCTGCCGTTCGAAGCATTTCCGGAGAAGTGATCCAGCGTACGGTCGAAGCTATCGGTAAAAAACGGGTAACCATTCGGATACCCGTTTCATATGAAAAAGCGGAGAGTTACGATCCATCGGATGGGATCACAGGCGGATCAATATGGCATCGATTCTCGTTTTGAACGGCCCCAACCTGAATCTGCTCGGCGCCCGAGAGCCGGGGCATTACGGACGGGATACCCTAGGAAGCATCGGTGCCCGGCTGCAACGGCAGGCCACGGCGGCGGGACACCGGATTGAGCTCGTACAGAGCAACGCCGAACATGAGCTAGTAGCCGCGGTTCAGGGCGCGGGCCGCGACGAGGCCGCCTTCATCATCATCAACCCGGCGGCCTTCACCCACACTAGCGTTGCCTTGCGCGACGCCTTGCTCGCCGTGGCGATTCCATTCATCGAGGTGCACCTCTCCAACATCCATGCCCGAGAGCCCTTTCGTGCCCATTCCTATTTCTCGGATATCGCCGCTGGTACCATAACTGGCCTGGGCTCCTTGGGCTACGACTTGGCACTAAATGCGGTCATCCATCGGTTGGAACAGGCTGCTGAACAAAAGTAACGACAGCAACATGGACATTCGCAAACTCAAGCAGCTCATCGAGCTACTGCAGGAGTCCGACGTCGCCGAGATCGAGATCCGCGAAGGCGAAGAATCGGTCCGGATCAGTCGTCATGGGACCATCGTTCAATCCCCGACCACTCCCGCGCCGCACCCACCGCACCCACCACTCCCACCCCAGGCGTTCGGAGCGGTACCTCCGGCGGTCTCCGAGCCGACCGCCGCCGCCCCGGACGATGAGCCGGAAGAGAACTTGGTGCGTTCACCCATGGTCGGCACCCTCTACCGTTCTCCCGCTCCTGGCAGCGAGCCTTTCGTCCGGGAGGGAGGACAGGTCAAAGTAGGGGACACCCTCTGTATCATCGAGGCGATGAAGATCCTCAACCAGATCGAGAGCGATAAAGAGGGCACGGTCGTCGGAATCCTGGTCGAGAACGGGCAACCAGTCGAGTACAACCAACCTCTGTTCGTGATCGAATAAGGCCCGCGCCCATGATCGAGAAGATTCTGATCGCCAATCGAGGCGAAATCGCCCTGCGTATCCTCCGTGCTTGCCGGGAGCTCGGGATCGAAACCGTAGCCGTGCATTCGGAGGCCGACCGGAACCTCAAACACGTCTTGCTCGCCGACGAGTCGGTCTGCATCGGTCCGGCCTCGTCTCAGGACAGCTATCTGCACATCCCCGCCATCATCAGTGCCGCGGAGGTCACGGACACGGTGGCCATCCACCCGGGATACGGCTTCCTGTCGGAGAACGCGGATTTTGCCGAGCGCGTGGAGAACAGCGGTTTCATCTTCATCGGTCCCAAGCCAGAAACCATCCGCCTCATGGGCGACAAGGTCTCCGCCATCGAATCCATGCAAAAGTCCGGCGTCCCCTGTGTGCCCGGGTCCGATGGGCCCCTGGATGACGATAAGAAACGGTCTCTCGATCTGGCACGCGAGATCGGCTATCCGGTCATCATCAAGGCCGCTGGTGGGGGCGGCGGTCGCGGCATGCGGGTCGTGCACTCCGAGGCCACCCTTTTGAACGCCATCTCCCTGACCCGGGCGGAGGCCACCGCGGCTTTCGGTAACGATATGGTCTACATGGAGAAATACCTCGAGAACCCACGCCATATCGAGTTTCAGCTCCTCGCTGACCAAGAGGGCAACGCCATCCACCTCGGAGAGCGGGACTGCTCCATGCAACGGCGGCACCAAAAAGTGGTGGAAGAGGCCCCCGGACCGGGGATTACCGAAGCGCAACGCAGCGAGATCGGAGAACGCTGTGTCGAGGCCTGCCGCCGCATCGGCTACCGTGGGGCAGGGACCTTCGAGTTTCTGTTCGAGAACGGATGCTTCTACTTCATCGAGATGAACACCCGCGTACAGGTCGAGCATCCGGTGACCGAAATGGTCACGGGAATCGATATCGTGAAAGAACAGATCCTCATCGCCGCCGGCAAGAAGCTGCGTTACAAGCAGGAAGATATCGTCCTGCACGGACACGCCATCGAGTGTCGTATCAACGCCGAGCACGCCAAGACCTTCATCCCCAGCCCCGGCCGGATCCGGGAATTTCATGCCCCCGGCGGTCCCGGCATCCGGATGGAGACCCATATCTACCGGGGCTACCGAGTGCCTCCTTACTACGACTCCATGATCGGTAAGCTCATCGCCCATGGAGAAGATCGCTCCGCCGCCATCGCGCGTATGAACAACGCCCTGCGCGAGACAGTCATCGACGGTATCGACACCAACCTCGGCTTACAAAGGCAACTCCTGCGGGATGCCGCCTTTCGGACCGGCGGTGCCGACATCCACTACCTGGAGAAAAAGCTCGAGCTATGATAGGTCCCTTTATCGAGCACATCGGTGCTCGATAATCGGAGTTCCATAAAGGGGGCCAAGACGAAATCGGATTGCGACTTCACGAGCGGAAAAGCTCCGGGGAGGGAATTCGGCTCATGGAGCCAAGTACGTCAGCATTCCCTATCCGTCCTGTCGAGATCGAGAAGCAGTCGAGTTGACTGCTCAGGTGACACCGGCAAAGACCGGCGGCTCCGTACGAGGCCTCGGTGACACGGCACAGCAACGGCCGGACGGGTTCCGGGCGGTTGCAAAGACCCAAGGCCGTGATTTAGAATCTTTCGCTTGATTGACCGAGTGATTTACTCGGATATGGTCCAGACTCGAAATCCGGGCATTTCAGCGTGGATCTCGGCCCGGTATCGGCAAAGCACCCCAGCACTTCAGGAGACTAGCTATCATGGCCCATGAGCTACCCGCACTTCCTTACCCCAAGAACGCCTTGGAGCCCGTCATTTCCCAGGAGACCATCGAGTATCACTATGGCAAGCACCATCAGACCTATGTGACCAACCTCAACAACCTAGTATCCGGTACCGAGTTCGAAGGTAAGAGTCTGGAAGAAATCGTCATCAAGGCCTCCGGCGGCCTATTCAACAATGCCGCTCAGGTCTGGAACCACACCTTCTACTGGAATTGCCTGAGCCCCAGGGGGGGGGGGGGGCCCACCGGTGCCCTGGCCGCGGCTATCAATACCAAATTCGGCTCCCTGAACGAGTTCAAGAATCAGTTCTCCCAGTCCGCCGCCACCAATTTCGGCTCCGGCTGGACTTGGCTGGTTGAGAATACGGACGGCACTGTGGAGATCGTCAACACCTCCAACGCCGCGACCCCCATCACCGAAGGTAAGCCCCCCCTGTTGACGGTCGATGTCTGGGAGCATGCCTACTACGTCGACTACCGCAACGCCCGACCCAAGTACCTGGAAGAGATCTGGAAGATCATCAACTGGGACTTCGTGACAGCTAACTACACTGGCTGAGGTCGGCGATCCGCCGGGAAAACAAAGGGCACCTTGAGGGAGCCTTGAAAAATTCCATCCCTGGAATTTTCCGGTGGTGTTGTAACTTCGTTGTTTCCGGTGTGTAGGGAGCAAGGTTTCCCATTCTCGGAATCGAAGTTGGGGCAACCCTTGTGGCTGCCTATTCCGCGGCCTCATTGAAGTAGGGGCGACTCATGAATCGCCCCTATTTGCGGTTGCCTATTCTCAGCAGCAAGCAAGATCGGAACTCCACCGAATTTCCCCTTACGCGAAGCGAAAACATTTCGCTTCGCTTCATTGATCGAGCACCGGTGTGCTCGATCAATAGGGGCATCCCTGCTCGGCACGGATACCTCGAATGACCCGAGGTGCCTGTACCTTTGCCGAATCCGGGGTCGGATCATAGCCGGAATGCGGCGATCTCCCCGACCAGCTGGTTCCACTGGTGTACGACCAAGATGAAGATCAAGCCTTCTCGGGAGGTGATCGACGCCACATCGTCCGCGAGCACGGCGGGGTAATTCTGCTGCTAAAGGACGCACCCGGATAAGAGCAGCAGCCGGGTACGGCGCATGGAGAACCGGGCGACCAACAACCATGGGCTCAACCCCCACGACAAGATACCCGATGCCCTGGTGATGATGCCGATCGTCCATTGGTCGAACGATGAGGTTTAGGAATATCTATACACGCACAACCCACCCCCGTGGAGGGCACCTATGACTTCATGCTGGATCTATACCAGCAGGCAAGTGGCGGTGAATGTCCGGTGGTCCTGGACCTGACACCCCCTCCTGCGGCGGTAGTCATTTTGGCTGCTGGACCTGTACCGTGGTCAAGGAAGATAAATCCATGCAGGGGTTCATCGAATCGGGCGAGACTTGGATGCACCCCCTGAACGAGTTTCTCGCTTGGCCCAAGGCGATTCGCGAGGGCAAGAATAAGCGCGACGGGGGCCGGCGCAGCGGAGCCATCGGACCCAGCCCCTTCACTTTCGAGGCACGCAAGGAGACACTGCGCCGGCTCCTGGCCCTGGAAAAGCGCGTCGGGCGCCGTTCGATCGAGGATACCGAAATCGCCTACATTCAGCGGCACTGGAGCGTCGCCATTGTTCGCGAAACCCGAAATGGGGTCTGTCCGATTTCGGGTGCAAAAAAATTAGGCGACGGCCATGGCCTGCGTTCGTCCTGCTGTCCGTCCCGGCGCGCACTCCGCGCGGCACCAGGACTCCCGCAATGACTGGACGCCGTGTCGCATGGCCTGGCCTTTCGTCTCCGCCGGCGCTCACGCGCCGCACGCCGACGAAACGCACGACCCTACGCTTTCGCGGGGGTCGTCGCTCTCCGCTCGTCGCTTACGCTCCCTCGCTTTCCTGTGCTCCTCCTCTGAATCTCCTGCAGCGAGTTCGTTCGGCTCATTGGACACCTCCTCGGCATCCAATGAAACCGGACACATCACGGGCTACAAGTCCAGACAGTTTATTTGCTCCCTATACACCGCCAAGGTAAAATACCTTAGCGTATGGTATAAATGTATGGAAAGTATAGCAACCCATTTGGCGTAATGATGGCCGATCTCGAACCCGGAAAGATAGAACTTCACGGCACTGGCAGGGATCGGACCGGACACGATGTTTTGCCTTCAATGAGCGGAACGGATGTAGTCCATGGTTGTGTAAGAATTACAAATGATGCAATCAAATAAGGTAAAAAGAGGCTCTCTTACGGAGAGTGTGGGTAGAGTGGAAAAGAAAACCATCCTTGACAGACTGGATAGGCGTAGAAGAGGGGTTTGCATGAGGGGATCGGGGCGTTTTGGCTGCGAGGCCACGCATCACGGTGAACTCAGCAACAGCAGGACATTAGGCTTGATCCGCCGGGTGCCGTGTGCGGCCGCGGCCGCAGGCGCAGGCGCAGGTCCCCGTCAACGGGATGATCCCGCACTGGTCGGGGTGATCAACCAGGGAGCGAGTGACACCGCATCGGCCCGGTTGTCCACCGGGCTTGCGCCCGCTGGGTTGGCGTTGCGAGCGTGGTGGCGGCTTCTTGAACGGAAAGTCTGAGGATGGCGGCCGGCTGGAGTTGTGGCTATCCTTGGCTAGGCGCGCTTCCAACTCCCGGATGCGCTCGCGCAGATGCGCAATGAGCGCCGTCTATTCCGCAACCTGTTCACGCAACCGCTTAAGCTCGTCGTCAGGGTTTTCTGGAGAATGGGTTAGGGTGGGTTGTTCCAGCATGGATCTAGATTACGTGTGTAGCCCACCGCTTGGCAAGAGGTCCTGAATAGTTACTAAGGAGTCTATAATCCGGCTGGACTTGACAGGATTCTCCTAATCCTTCAAACCACCGGAAAGATCGTGTCGGTGAGAAAGGGGCAACCGTTTATGCCATTGGTCAATATGCACGATATGCTGAACCATGCCTACCGGAAGGGCTTCGCCGTAGGTGCCTTTGATCTGGTGAGCTTGGATTTCCTGGAGGCGATCCTCTCGGCTGCCGAAGCCACTCGCGCGCCGGTCATCCTCTCATTGGCGGAATCCCATTTCGAGTATTATGACTTTGAGCTAGCCATGGTGGCCAGCGAGGCGGCGGCTAGGCGCGCCACGGTGCCGGTGGCGATTCACCTGGATCACGGCGCCTCGTTCGAGTCGGCGGTGAAGGCCATCAATCTCGGCTGCAATGGCGTGATGGTAGATGCTTCGCAGGAGGCCTTTGCCGGTAACGTCGGCGTTACCCGACGGCTCGTGAATATGGCTCATGCCTGCGGCGTGCCGGTTGAAGGCGAGCTGGGTTATGTGGCCGGTGTGGAAGGCGAGGATGCTGAGAAGCACCCCGGCGAGGTGGTGTATACCTCGGTGGAGGAGGCCGAGGCCTACGTGCAGCAGACCGGTGTGGATTTCCTTGCGGTATCCATTGGCACCGTGCACGGCCGCATGAAGGGCGAACCGGCACTCGATTTTGAACGCCTGCAGGGGATCGACGAGCGGTTGGGTATCCCGCTGGTAATCCATGGTGGCACCGGTCTATCGGATGATCAGTTTCGTAGATTGGTCGCAAATGGCGTGAGCAAGGTCAATTATTATACGGCACTGGTCGATGCCGCCGGGGTGCGGATGCGTAGTAATGTGGCGGCCGATGCCCGCTGCGGCTATACCGGTATTGTCAAGGGCATTCAGGATGCCATGCGTGCGGAGATCGAGTATTGCATGGAGCTGTGGGGCTCGGCGGGCCAGGCGGATGCCATACTCGGCGTGGCCAAAGCATGGCGGCCAGTGCAGCACGTGATCATCTACAACGTGAGCGACAAGGACGATGCCGAGGTCGCGGCCATAATGTACGAAGGCAAGCGGGTATTGAGCGGAATACCGGGTGTGCGCCACGTCATCACCGGCACTGCGGTGCAGGATGGCGCCAAATATCGGTACAGTTGGCTTATTGAGTTTGTCCATGAAAAGGTCATCGATAGCTTCCGCGATGACCCCGTGCATGTAGATTTTGCCGACAGGCTGTTTCGGCCCATTGCTGGCGATCGCATCAGTATCGACTATCTGGAGAGCTGAACGGCTGTCGGCGGTGCTGCGAGCAACGGCCTGAGTGCGCGGATCGGCCGCGGTTTGCCGAGGGTGGCATGGTGCCCGGCACGATCGCTGACGACAGCAAGGCAGAGAGGGCTTATGAAAATCCATTCCAGCTTGATCGAGGTGGCAAGCGGGGCGGGCATTGCCTTGCATGATCTGATGCCCGGTATCCGTGAGGCAGTGCGTGCTTCAGGCATACAAAATGGCTTTGTTTCCGTGACCTCCCAGCACACCACCACGGCTATCGCCATCAATGAACACGAGCCGCGCCTGCTAGAGGATGTGAAGGCCTTCCTCACCCGGTTGATTCCGCCCGCAGACAAGTACCTGCACAACGACATTGCACTGCGCGATTGCCCGCCTGATGAGCCGGAAAACGCTCACTCACACCTAGCGGCCATGCTGTTGGGCAGCTCGGAAGTCATCGCACTTTCCGGAGGCGAACCGGTACTGGGCCAATACCAGTCAGTGATGCTCTATGAGCTAGATGGACCGCGCCAGCGCAAGGTGAGCGTGCAGGTCTACGGCGAATAGCACAAAACCGAGGAGTAAGAGGCTGTCAAAAAATTTATTAATAATGGAAACTCAACGAACAGCCATTTTATAGGCTGTCTGATGATTACAGATTTGCCGGCGAAGCAAACGACTGGATGTGAAATAAACCTGTGTTTCGCTCGAAGTTGCTTTCCGTTCATAATCGTTACTCAATCGACGCCATCGACTCAGCCAAGCGAATGTTCTCTCGACCACCCAGCGGCGAGGTAAAACGTGGAAATCTCGCTGTCCTTTTTTTCTTTCTAACAACTTCGAGCTGGCACTCGAATTAGGTCAAGACCCAGTTGGATAGGTCCGCACCGGAATAGGCATGATCGCCCCGGATTTTTTTGACGGTATGGAGGCTCGGAAACAAGTTTGTAATGACTTGACGAGCGGCTTTACCGTCAAACACATTGGCAGCGTGTACCCGGACGACGAGCACGCAACCGATTGTATCGACAACGACAGGACGTTTTTCTGCCCGTAACGAGTTGGCCCCCGTCACATCCCGATTCTACATAGGATTCCGGGGTTCCCTTGACACTTTGACTATCAATAATTGCTCCCGTTGGATCTGGCCTTCGGTCTTTTTTTGGCGTAACCGCTGACGAATGACAAAGCACCGTATTGACTTTCTCTGGCCAACGATTATCTGTCCACTTAGTATAGTAGTAATTAACGAGCCTGTAGGGAGGGAAGTCTTTTGGCAGATACCGCCAAGGACAACCTGTTTTATCCAAATAAAAAATGGCATTTAGGAGTTCGCGAAGATCACGTTTTCGTGGACGTCCGATGGTATAGGATTCCAATTCGTTGATGATGGGCTCAAGGATTTCCCCTTCTTCGTCGGTGAGGTCACTCGGGTACCTGACAGCCGATTGAATCTTTTCTTCAGTCATAGAAAACTCCGGAATTACATCGCATAAAATCACAAAATTTACATATTTTATGATTTATAATCAATGTGTTACTTTCTGGGCAGCCTCTTAATATCGATGGGCGGCTTTGTCCCTCGGCGCCATCATCCTCCGAGGTTCCGGGAGATCATCAAAGCCAACCGCGTTCCGCTCCAACAAACCGACCACATCGAGGCCGTTTTTTCGGACACTTTGTAGAACTTGCGCACCGCGCCCTATCACGCCGCCTCGCCCTGAGACCTAGAGATCCACGCCGCCCCGTGGATTCGAAAAGCTCCGTGGCCAGAGTTAACCGCACTACCGGTGGGGAGTGCCTAGGGGGTAGGCTGTGCCCATCGGAAAATATCGAGTTTCGCTTCGCGACTTGTCGCCAAGTGGCAAGCTACACACGTAATCTATTCCCATGCTGGAATAATCCACCCTAACCCAAAACCCTGACGACCCCCGCGTAGGCGTAGGGCCGAGCGTTTCGTCGGAGTCCGGCGCGTGAGCGCCGGCGGAGACGAAAGGCCGGGCCATGCGACACGGCGTCCAGTCATTGCGGGAGTCCTTCCTGGTGCCGCGCGGAGTGCGCGCCGGGACGGACGCAGGACGAACGTGGGCCGCCGAAGGCCATGGCCGTCGCCTAATTTTGTGCACCCGAAATCGGACCGACCCCATTTCGGGTTTCGCGAACAATGGCAACGTTCCGGCCTACGTCGAGTATTATTCGGCCCATTCGCGTTCATTTGCGGCAAAAAAGAAGATATCGAGTACGCCCCTAATGGTGGGCACAGCTCATCCTATGATCGGCTGAGAGACTGTCTAAAAAGGCAGTCTCTTAGAGCAACAGGTCCCGAATATCTTCCAGAAGCTCCCGCAGCCGGTTGGTGAAGCGTACGGCCTCCGCCCCATCCACTATCCGGTGGTCGTAGGAGAGGGACATGGGCAGCATGAGCCGCGGGGTGAATTCATTCCCGTTCCAGACTGGCCGTATCTCGGAGCGGGAGAGGCCCAGAATGGCCGTTTCCGGGGTGTTGATGATAGGCGTGAAGGCGGTGCCGCCGATGCCGCCCAGGCTGGAGATGGTAAAGCAGCCTCCCTGCATGTCTCTGGGCAACAATTTGCCTTCCCGCGCCTTGGTACCCATCTCCGTAAGCTCCCGAGCAAGCATGTGGAGGCCCTGTTTATCCACGTCCCGAATGACCGGGACCACCAGCCCCTTGGAGGTGTCCACCGCTATGCCCAGGTGGGTGAAGTGCTTGAGCACCAAGTGTTCACCGTTGCCGGTGAGGGAGGCCTTGAGGTTGGGAAACTGCTCCAGGGCCTTGGCTACCACCTTCATCAGGATGGGTAGGAGGGTGAGCCTTATCCCTTCCCGGTCTGCCGCCTCTTGCTGTGATTTGCGGAAACCCTCGAGCTCGGTGATGTCCGCCGCCTCGTGCTGGGTAACATGGGGTGCACTGAGCCAGGACCGGTGCAGATGGTACCCGCTGATCTTTTGGATGTTGGTCAGGGGGACCTGTTCCACGGCGCCGAATTTGGCGTAGTCGATCTCGGGGGCGGCCGGGAGCTGAAAGGGCAGACCTGTGTCCGTGGTTTTCGCGGTGCCGCGGGCCAGGGTCTGTTTGACATAATACTGGACATCGGTCTTGAGGATGCGCTGCTTGGGACCCGAGCCTTCGACCAGGGTCAGGTCGACGCCTAGTTCACGGGCGAACCGACGTACCGCTGGACTGGCGTGGGGCTTGTGTTTGGTCCGGGTCAGGTCTTGCGGCCGTATGGGTATCGGGGCCTGACGGCGCTCGGCCTCTCCCGGCCTGGGGACGGGCGCCTCCGGCGGAGGTTCGGGGGCAGGGCGGGGTAGGGCGGGCTCTTCGACCGCGGCCGTAGTCTCCGCAGCCTGAGTCTCCGGTATTTCAGTCATGACCGGGCTGGTGACCTCGGCCGGCTGGTCTTGCGGGACCAGGGCCAACACCGGATCGCCCTGGCTCACTTGGTCGCCGACCGCTACCGCGACGCTGACGACCTCGCCGGCGAAGGGAGAGGGGATCTCCATGGAGGCCTTGTCGCTCTCCAACGTAATCAGGGACTGATCGACCCCGACCCGGTCTCCCGGTTGCACCAGGACCTCGATGACCTCCACATCCGAGAAGTCCCCGATGTCGGGGAGCAATACGTCTTGAGTTGATGCCATGCCAGGCTCTCCCAGGGGGTGTTGACATTTTAGAGTGTGGCGGCAACTCTACCTCGGCACTGACAAAAATCCGCAGCGCCGTCTACGCGGCGCAGGTAAAATTCGGTGCCCGAGTCCCCGACAAGGCGGCCCGCGTTCGTCCTGTGTCCGTCCCGACGCGCACTCCACGCGGCGCCACGACTCCCACAAGGACTGGACGCCGTGTCGCATGGCCGAGCTAACGATACCTTGAGCTTTCACTGCGCACACAATGTCCGAGTCCAGTCCGAATGAATTGCATGTCTCCTCAGCCGAAGGTGTCCCAACAGCAACAAATATGCGGTCCACTGAAACTAAATTGCTATGGGCTGCATAGAAAAAACTCGACTCTCTTACGAGATTGTATGGGTAGGATGGAAAAAAAACATCCTTGACAAGCAGACTGGCTGGCTGGCTGGATAGGCGCAGAAGAGGGGTCTGCAAGAGGGGATCGGGGCATTTTAGCCGCGAGGCCACGCATCACGGCAAACTCAGCAACAGCAAGACATTAGGCTTGATCCGCCGGATGCCCCGATCCCCTCTTGCCCACATATGAGGAGATAAAGAAAGAAAATGCCGGTTTCACGCATAGTGGTTTCGGTTCATGATAAGGCTTGGTTCTCCTGCTCGATCGGTGCCGAATGTGCCGCGATGACCGGAGCGTCGCCATTGTTCGCGAAACCCGAAATGGGGTCGGTCCGATTTCGGGTGCACAAAATTAGGCGACGGCCATGGCCTTCGGCGGCCCGCGTTCGTCCTGCGTCCGTCCCGGCGCGTACTCCGCGCGGCACCAGGACTCCCGCAATGACTGGACGCCGTGTCGCATGGCTTGGCCTTTCGTCTCCGCCGGCGCTCACGCGCCGTACTCCGACGAAAGGCTCGGCCCTACGGCTACGCGGGGGTCGTCGCACTCCGCTCGTCGCTAGGGAATCTACTCGGATACTCAACTTTACATAATATACATTATGCGCAATATACACGTCCATGTACTCATGGTGTGTGGGCATTCCCTGCCCACACATACCTAATTCTTACGTGTGGAAATTAACATTTCCACACGTAAGAATAGATCTATACACCATAAAAAAACTCTATATATCACAAAACTCAACCGGCACTATCAGAAACCTATAATCTGCGACTATCTCAAGCTCTCGACCTTGCATCCCTACACCATGAGCAAACTGCCGTTCCTGCATCAACACACGAGTCGCCGTATCCGAAGACGCATTCACTGAGCACGAGCATCTAACGCCGGAACACCCTCCACAGGAGGATTAGCACTAGGATTAGCCACAACCTCCGCTCTAGCCGCATTATCCTTATCACGAATCGTAACAGTAGGCTTAGTCTCAACTAAAGCCGCAAAAACTAAAGGCATCTCATAACCCGGAGCGTCACCATTGTTCGCGAAACCCGAATGGGGTCCGTCCGACTGCGTCTGTCCCGGCGCGGTCGCACTCCGCTCGTCGCTTACGCTCCCTCGCTTTCCTGGGCTCCTCCGAGGACCAGTAAGTGAAGCATACACACTATAACTCGCAAGCATATTTCCAATATAATCATCCTGCGTCACAGGAGTAGCAAGACCAGTCCAACCAACAGACCGAACAGTCAAATCAGACGAAAACACAGCCTCATTCTGCCACAACGCAGGAACTTGATACGACATCGCAACAGGCTGTTGCCGAGAAGACAAATAAGTAAACGTAGCATTATTCTTAACATACGTCTTACTAGCAAAAGACTTAACACGCAATCAACAAGATCAACAGTATTAAGAGCCGAATGATCCGTACCAAGCATAGAAAATATATGCGAAGTTACACAATCCTGATACATAAATTACCCATTAAAACTAGCAGAACGAGAAGAAGGAATATCCCTCAAAACACGAGCATTAACCTTAGAATAAACATGAAAATGTGTCTTAGCCGATATCTTAAAAAATCATTATGATGATCGAGCGTATAAACATCATCAATATTAGGATAATTATTAAGGTTCTTAAAAGCACGAGGAACAAACGAAGGCTGATAACGATAGCACTACCAGCCAGTTTCTCCCAAACATGACCACACTTCACGAGTAACAACAGGATAAAACCGAGCAAGAAAGAGCGTCCGAAGCGTACCCCGCTCGGGAATAAACATCCTCGGGATATAATGACTCCACTTAAAACTTACACGACCAATAGCAGAACCCAAAGTCTCCTTAACGCTGACCATAAAACTCACGCCGTTGAGCAGTCCTCAACGCAACCTCAGTCTGCGAAATATCCCAAAGAGACACACGAGAAACAATCTTCGTCGCCGGATCATCATTCTTCTTATGCCGCACAGGAGCACGTAAACCCTTCTCACGAAAATCCCTGCTAAAAGTATTCGATCAAATAGTCTTTAACCAAGCACAACGAAAACCATTCTCTTGCTCATCAGTACTAGCATTCGTACTATAAGCACGCTTATCAACCTGCATAAGAGGACGATAATACTCATTCCAAATATCAACATAACCACGAAACAATGGCTTAAAAAGATGTTCACTATAACCTATAATTACCAGGAAAACCTAAAAAAGCTAACTGCGTCTTACCCGTAGACACATGAGGAATAGTCTCAACAGCAGTAGTATCCTATTCGCTCGAGGGTTACCGATAATCCGTACTAACCACGGGTAACTGATGGAGGCTATAGCCCTAGCAAGGTCCCCAGGCTCCGAATTGCCGGCACCCGTGTCGACATCAGGAATGACTATGAGCAACAAGCCCGACATTGATTCCCAAGAGACCCAGGAATGGCTCGATGCCCTGGAGGTCGTGTTGGAGAACCAGGGTGTGGAACGTGCGCATTTTCTGCTCGAACGCCTCATCGACAAGGCCCGGCGTTCCGGTGCCCACTTGCCCTACCGCGCCGATACGGCCTATGTGAACACGATTCCAACCCAACAGCAGGCACGCTTCCCCGGCGATGCCGCCATGGAACGGCGCATCCGTTCCTTCGTGCGCTGGAACGCCATGGCCATGGTGGTGCATGCCAACCGCTATGCCTCGGAGCTTGGAGGTCACATCGCCAGCTTCGCCTCCATCGCGACCCTGTACGATGTTGCCTACAACCACTTTTTCCACGCCCGCACCAAAGACCATGGCGGGGACCTAGTCTATATCCAGGGCCACTCCGCGCCCGGGGTCTATGCCCGCGCCTTTCTCGAAGGACGCATCGGCGCCGAGCAGCTCGACAACTTCCGTCAGGAAGTGAACGGCAACGGGCTGTCTTCCTATCCCCACCCCCGGCTCATGCCGAATTTTTGGCAGTTCCCCACCGTATCCATGGGCTTGAGTCCAATCATGGCCATCTATCAGGCCCGCTTCATGCACTATCTCCAGGACCGCGGACTACTGAATACCGAGAACCGCAAGGTATGGGCCTTCATGGGCGATGGCGAAATGGATGAGCCTGAGGCCATGGGCGCCATCTCCCTGGCGGCCCGCGAGCGCCTAGACAACCTGATTTTCGTCGTCAACTGCAACCTCCAACGCCTGGATGGGCCGGTGCGTGGCAACGGCAAGATCATCCAGGAGCTGGAGGGGGATTTCCGCGGTGCCGGCTGGAATGTGATCAAGGTGATCTGGGGCGGCTACTGGGACCCCCTGTTGGCGCGGGACAAAGACGGCACCCTACTCAAGCGCATGCACGAGTGCGTGGACGGCGACTTCCAGGCCTACAAGGCCAAAGGCGGTGCCTATACCCGCAAGCATTTCTTCGGCAAATATCCGGAGCTGGCGGAGATGGTGGTCAATATGACGGACGAGGACATCTGGCGCCTCAACCGCGGTGGCCACGATCCCTTCAAGGTCTATGCCGCCTATGCGGCAGCCGTTGCGCACACGCGCCAGCCGACGGTAATCCTGGCCAAGACGGTCAAGGGTTACGGCATGGGTCAAGCCGGCGAGGGCATGAACATCACCCACTCCCAGAAGAAGATGGGGGAGACGGCGCTCAAGGAGTTCCGCAACCGCTTCAACATCCCGGTCTCGGACGACGAGATTGCCGCCGCGCCCTTTTACAAGCCCCCCGCCGACAGTGAAGAAATGCGTTATCTACACAAGTGCCGCGAGCATCTGGGCGGGCCTATGCCGGTCCGCAATCCCGAGTCGCCCAAGCTGACGACGCCGGGGATCGAGGCCTTTCAAAGCTTGCTGGAGGGCAGCGGCGACAAGGCAATGTCCACCACCATGGCCCTGGTGCGCATCCTGTCCCTGATCGTGCGGGATAAGGAGATCGGTAAGCTCCTGGTGCCCATCATCCCGGACGAGGCGCGTACCTTCGGTATGGAAGGTATGTTCCGCCAGCTCGGTATCTACTCTTCGGTGGGTCAGCTCTACCGGCCGGTGGACGCGGATCAGCTCATGTACTACCGCGAGGACAAGCAGGGCCAAGTGCTGGAAGAAGGCATCACCGAGGCCGGTGCCATGTCGTCCTGGATCGCCGCCGCTACGGCCTATGCCAACCATGGCTGGAGCATGATCCCCTTCTACATCTTCTACTCCATGTTCGGCTTCCAGCGCGTCGGCGATCTGGCCTGGGCCGCCGGCGACCTATGCGCACGGGGCTTCCTGATCGGCGGCACCGCGGGACGCACCACCCTGGCCGGCGAGGGCCTACAGCACCAGGATGGCCATAGCCTAGTGGTAGCCTCCACCATCCCCAACTGCATCAGCTATGACCCGGCCTATGGCTACGAGCTGGCGGTCATCATCCAGGACGGCCTGCGCCGCCTCTACCAGGAGCAGGAGAACGCCTTCTACTACATCACTACCATGAACGAGACCTATGTCCAGCCGCCGATGCCGGAAGGTGTACGGGAAGGCATCCTCCAGGGCATATATCGGGTGCGCGCGGGCACCGCGGGGGAGCAACGGGTCCAACTCCTCGGCTCTGGTGCCATCCTGCGCGAATCCCTGGCCGCGGCCGAGCTGCTGGAGCGAGACTTCGGGGTGGCGGCGGATGTGTGGAGTGCCACCAGCTTCAACGAGCTGCGGCGCGAGGGTCTGGAGGTGGAGCGTTGGAATAGGCTCCATCCGGAGCAGGAATCCCGCCGCAGCTATGTGGAGCAGCAGCTCGGGCCTACCAACGGCCCGATCATCGCCGCTACGGACTACATCCGGACCCTGGCGGACCAGATCCGCCCCTTCGTACCCGGATGCTACCGGGTCCTGGGTACCGACGGCTTCGGCCGTAGCGATGTGCGCAGCCAACTGCGCAAATTCTTCGAAGTCGACCGCTACCATATCACGCTGGCCGCCCTCAATGCCCTCGCCGACGAGGGTGAGCTCCCCGCGTCCCGAGCCGCGGAGGCCATCGAAAAATACGGGATCGATCCGGAAAAACCCAATCCGGTAGAGGTGTAGCGACATTGATTGCACGGCGCGCCCTGCCCGTCAAACAAAGGGGCCGGCGCTGTACATCGCCGGTGCCCCCCTTGCCTCAAGAGGCCGTACACGTCGCCGTGATCAGGCAGCGGCGGGGTCGGCCAGATAGGGCCAGGGCGAAGCAGAATGCTTGCGACAGGTCTCAATGACGCTGGCGAGTAACGCGCAGGCACGGGTGCCCTGGGGTGTGCGGGTACCCATACCGATGCGTCGCGCGATGACCCAATGGCGCAGCGCCCTTTCGGCCTCGTTATTCATTAACGGAAGCTCCGGGTGATCGGGCACGACCCAGAAGGTATCCCAGTCGTTGAGTAGCTCGCGCGCCCGCACCCGAGTTGGCTCATGGCCCGAATCAGCCAAGTGCCGGCAGGCGTCGAACAACGCGTTGAGCCGGGGCGCGTGATGGGGATCAAAGTCGCGGTAAGTCAGCCAGTTGCTGAAGCTCTCGCCCAGCACGCGGCGGACCATCTCGCGCGTACGTCGCCCGACGACGAACAGCGTGGCCGTGGCTCAGGTGAACACCCACAGCCACAACTGCTTGTCGTGCTCCTTCCAGCTGGTCTCGTCGGCATAGAGCCGCTCGACGTTGCGCACCGCCTCCTGGATCTTATTCTCGACCACCGGCTCGACGGCACGTGCCACTTCGTGAACGCACGGGTTGATGGTTGCCGTGGACAACGATAACCGGGGCCAGTCGGAGAGGAGCTCACGCACCCGCGCCCGTGACACCGGAGCGTCGCCATTGTTCGCGAAACCCGAAATGGGGTCCGTCCGATTTCGGGTGCGAAAATGGTGCTCGCCAGTGAGATCGGAACCGACCTGTCTTGCTTTCCGTCCGCTCGGCACTTTGGCTCCTGGCTCGGGCTGGCACCACCGATACGGATCTCCGGTGGCCAGACCCTCGCCGGCTCCCAGCCCAAGGTCTTCAACCGGGCCGGGCCGGCCTTATGCCAAGCGGCCTTCCATGCGCGACGCAGCCACACCTGCATCGGGGCCGCTCATCGCGCGCGCTTGGCCCGCAGGGACACCGCGAAGGCGGTCAAAGCCACCGCTCACCAGCTAGCACGTCTCATCTACGCCCTGCTGACTCAGGGCCAGGAATATGTTGAACGAGGCCTGGAGAAATTCGAGGCTCGCCGCCGGGATCGGCTACTACGCTCCATCCCGCGTAAGGCCAAGTATCTCGGCCTTACGGTCCGTGAGGACACTTGACGTGGATGAATAAATCTAACTTATAAAACAACATGTTACGGTATGCTTGATGAGAGCCGCACCCAAGGAATTTTTCAAGGTTATCTCAAAGCCCCATCTTCTCGAAGAAGCTCTTGACCCCATCGAGCCAAGAGGAAGACTGCGGGCTATGTTTTTCTCCCCCGGCCTGAACCGCTTCGTCGAACTCGCGCAGTAGCTCTTTTTGGCGCTCGGTCAGGTTGACCGGTGTCTCGACGACCACGCGGCAGATGAGGTCGCCGATCGTCCCACCGCGTACCGGCCTCACGCCTTTGCCGCGTATCCGGAACATCTTGCCGGTTTGGGTCCCGATGGGGATCTTGAGCATCACCTTGCCGTTCAGGGTCGGCACCTGAAACTCACCGCCCAAGGCCGCCGTGACGAAGCCGATAGGTACTTCGCAAAATAGGTGGTTCTCTTCGCGGGTGAAGATGGGGTGGTCCTGGATCAGGACTTGAACATAGAGATCCCCGTGTGGTCCGCCCCGCTCTCCCGGCTCGCCTTCGTTGGCCAACCGAATGCGGTCACCAGTGTCCACGCCCGCCGGGACTTTTACCGAGAGGGTCTTGTGCTCCTGGATCCGCCCCTTACCGCGACAGTGGGGGCAATGTTCTTCGATGATGGAACCTTGGCCACGGCATTGAGGGCAGGTCTGCTGGAGCGAGAAGAAACCCTGTTGCATCCGTACCTGGCCGGAGCCGTTGCAAGTCGGGCAGGCCTTGGCGGAGGTGCTGGGTTTGGCACCGCTGCCGCCGCAGAATTGGCACTCCACCAGGGTCGGGATACGGATCTCGACCTCTTTGCCCGCGACCGCGTCTTCCAGAGTCAGGGAGAGGTCGTAGCGTAAATCGGTCCCGCGGTGCACGCGCCGTCCGCCGCGCCCTCCACCACCGAAGAAATCGCTGAAAACATCGCCGAAGATGTCGAAGCCGCTGGCACCGCTGAAGCCACCCCTTCCTCCCCCAGGCCCGCCGAAGCCTTCACTGGCGTCCACACCGGCATGCCCGAACTGGTCGTAAGCCGAGCGTTTCTTGGGGTCGGTCAGGATCTCGTAAGCCTCTTTGGCTTCCTTGAATTTGCGTTCCGATTCCGCCCCGGGATTACGGTCCGGGTGATATTTCATGGCGAGGCGCCGGTAGGCCTTCTTCAGATCGGAATCGCCGGCATTGCGGTTGACCCCGAGCACCTTGTAGTAATCGCGTTTGGACATGGGTTGGTTTCCGACCTCGGGCCTCCGATCTTCCGCCCCAAAAAAGCGAAACGTGCGGACCGGTTGTACCCGCACGTCTCTGCTGGAGACTCGATATAAGAGAACCTTGAAAAATCGCGTCCCTAACGACTTTTCAAGTCACGAGGCGAACACTGTACTCGGGAGTTGGCGGAGCCTCCCCGCACTGCGCGGGCACCTCGAATATCTCAGGGCGGCCTTAGGCGATTTCTGTCCAATGAAATACCATCTTGGTGGTCTTTTCGTCCGTCTTCTGTGTTGCGTCACCCATTACATAGTCCACTATGCGTCGGTTGCCGCGCCTTGAATACGAACCAAAATCCAGCCCAATCCGGCACTCCATTTTCCGGCAACCGCCTTATTTCTTGTCGTCTTTGACCTCTTCGAACTCGGCGTCCACCACATTGTCATCCTTGCCGGCATCGGCTTTGTCCCCGGCCGCCTGTGGTCCCCCGTCGGGTTCCATCCCGCCGTCCGGTGGCTGCTGGGCATAGAGACGCTCGGCCAGCTTGGCGGCCGCTTCACTCAGGGTCTTACTCTTGCTGTCGATGGCGTCCTTGTCTTCGCCTTTCATGGCATCTTCCAGGTTTTTGATAGCCGTTTCGATGGAGGCCTTTTCACCGGATTCCATCTTATCCCCGAGCTGCTCCATGGATTTGCGTGTGCCGTGGATCAGATTATCCGCGTGGTTGCGGGCGGCCACCAACTCGTGGAATTTGCGGTCGTCTTCCGCGTGGGCCTCGGCATCCTTAACCATGCGCTCGATTTCATCATCCGCCAGACCGGAAGAGGCCTTGATGACGATGGATTGTGCCTTGCCCGTGGCCTTGTCCTTGGCTGAGACATTGAGAATGCCATTGGCATCAATATCGAATTTGACTTCGATCTGGGGCACCCCGCGAGGGGCCGGTGGAATCTCCGCTAGGTCGAACCGACCCAGCGACTTGTTATCCACCGCACGCTCGCGTTGTCCTTGCAACACATGCACCGTCACCGCGGTTTGGTTGTCGTCGGCGGTAGAGAAAACCTGTTGCGCCGAGGTGGGGATGGTGGTGTTCTTCTCGATCAGCTTGGTCATGACCCCGCCTAGGGTCTCAATGCCGAGGTTGAGGGGAGTCACATCAAGCAACAGCACGTTTTTGACTTCGCCGCCGAGCACGCCACCCTGCACGGCGGCTCCGATCGCCACCGCCTCATCGGGATTGACATCCTTGCGCGGTGCTTTGCCGAAGAAGGCCTCGACCTTTTCCTGCACCTTGGGCATACGGGTTTGACCACCGACCAGAATCACCTCGTCGATATCGCTCGCGGTCACCCCAGCATCCTTGAGCGCGATACGGCAGGGCTCGATGGTACGTTCCACCAGATCGTCCACCAGCGATTCGAACTTGGCCCGGGTGAGCTTGATATTCAGGTGCTTGGGTCCCACCGCATCGGCAGTGATGTAAGGCAGATTGATATCGGTTTGCAGGCTGGTGCTGAGTTCGATCTTGGCCTTCTCGGCGGCCTCTTTGAGGCGTTGTAGGGCCAGCGGGTCATGGTGCAGGTCGACACCCTGCTCTTTTTTGAATTCGCTCGCCAGGAAGTCGATGATGCGCAGATCGAAGTCTTCGCCCCCGAGAAAGGTATCCCCGTTGGTCGAAAGGACCTCAAACTGGTGTTCGCCCTCGATTTCGGCGATTTCTATGATGGAGATATCGAAGGTACCACCACCCAAGTCGTAGACCGCGAGCTTTTGATCGCCCCGCTGCTTGTCCATGCCATAGGCCAAGGAGGCGGCGGTGGGCTCGTTGATGATGCGCTTGACATCCAGACCCGCGATGCGACCGGCATCCTTGGTCGCCTGCCGTTGGGAATCATTGAAATAGGCCGGCACAGTGATAACGGCCTCTTTGACCTCGGTGCCCAAATAGTCCTCGGCGGTCTTCTTCATCTTCTGGAGGACCTTGGCGGAGATTTCCGGTGGGGCCAGCTTCTTGCCGTTGACATCGACCCAGGCATCGCCGTTATCCGCCCGGACGATGTCGTAGGGGACCATGTCTTTATCTTTGCCGACCACTTGGTCATCGAACCGGCGACCGATCAGCCGTTTGATCGCGAACAGGGTATTTTTCGGGTTGGTGACGGCCTGTCGCTTCGCGGACTGGCCGATCAGGACCTCGTCACTACCACTAAAGGCGACTATGGAAGGCGTAGTGCGGTCGCCTTCCGCATTTTCGATGACCTTGACCTTGTCACCTTCCATGACGGCGACGCAGGAGTTGGTGGTGCCTAGGTCAATGCCGATGATTTTTCCCATGGTGTACTCTCTCCGAATTAAATTCTCACCGCTCGGCGTACCTTTCGTGCCGATTCAGTTGGGGTAAAACCCGACGCTTTTCAAGATCATTCCGCCGCAGGCTCCGTCGCCACGATCACCATAGCCGGCCGCACCAGCCTGCCGTTGAGCAGGTAACCCTTCTGGACCACCGAGACCACGGTGTTGGGCTCCGCATCCGCCGTGGGCTGCATGGTCATGGCCTGATGGTACTCGGGATCGAAAGTCATGCCCTGAGGGTCGACCGGCTCGACGCCGAATTTGCCCATCACGTCCACCAGCAGCTTCAGGGTCAGCTCCGTGCCTTCACGCAGCTTGGCAATATCCGCGCGCTCGTCCAGGGCCGCGGTGTGGCCGAGCTCCAGGCTGTCGCGCACTTGTAACAGCTCGCGCACAAAGCTGTCGAGGGCGAATTTGTGCGCCTTTTCCAGCTCAATGGCCTGACGCCGCTTCAGGTTCTCCATCTCGGCGCGGGCCCGCAGTAGTTGGTCCCGATCCGCCTCCGCTCGGGCCCGTGCCTCGTCCAACCGAGTGGCCAATCGCTCCAGGGTATCATCCTCCGCCGGATCGGCCTCGTCCTTGGTCACGGCCTCCGCTTCGTCCGTTGCATCCATCGCCGTCACCACTCCGGCTTCCATCGCCGCTGCGGTCTCCGCATCCGATGTCGCTGCGGTCGCATCCGGCACCTCGGTATCTTGCCGTTCTGGCTCATGCTCCGGCTGATCCGTTTCTCGCTCCGCTACCATCTGAACCTCCAAACCATAATATTCACCCCCACCGTGTGCTTGGTCGGAATTTTCCAAGCCGCGAAACGAAAACCTAGTTTTCGTTGTTCCCTTCAACGAAGCACCCTCGATGTATCCTCGTATGCGCTAGGAGTGCTTCAGGGCCGCTGTTAACAGGCGTGCGGTTATGTCCACCAGAGGGATGACCCGCGGGTAATTCATCCGTGTCGGCCCGATCACGCCCAGCACACCGATCGCCTGACCCTTGATGCTATAAGGTGCCGTAACCAAGCTACAGTGATCCAGCAGCTGATAGCCGGATTCTTCGCCAACGAAGATCCGCACCCCCTCGGCCTCGATGCAGCGATCCAGCAAATGGAGAATCTGATTCTTTTCCGTAAAGGCATCGAACAACTGCTTGAGCTGGTCCAAGTCCGCCAACTCGTCACACTCCATCAGATTGGTCTGGCCGGCGATCAGGCAATCTTCGGTGTCCTCGGCGACCTCCACGACCTCTTGCATCATCTCCATCGCCTGCATCATGGCTTGGTCCATATGCGAGCGGGTAACCTGCATATCCGCCACCAAGCACTTGCGTACCTCGTGCAGGGTGCGGCCGGTGAACAGGTCGTTCAGATGGTTTGCCGCTTGATCGAGCCGTGCCGGAGAATAGGGACGATCCGTATGGATGATACGGTTGTGGACTTCGCCCTCGCCGCTCACCAGAATCACCAGCACCCGGTTTCCGGACATGGGTAGAAACTCGATGCGGCGGAAGACACTATGGTCATGACGCGGCATCATGACCACCCCCGCGAGCCGGGTGGTGCCGGACAGGAGCCGAGAGGTACTCGCGATCAGTGTGGAGGCATCGGCCAGACCATCCAGCTGACGGCGCATCGCAGTCACTTCCCGCTTGGCCAGCTGCTTGACGGTAAGCAGACAATCGATGAAGTGCCGATAACCCAAATCCGTAGGCACCCGACCGGCGGAGGTATGGGGTGAGGATACCAGCCCCATTTCTTCCAGGTCCGCCATGACGTTACGTACCGTGGCCGCGCTCAGCTCCAAGCCCGTGTCTTTGGACAGCGTCCGCGAACCTACGGGCTGCCCGTCCCTGATATAACGTTCGATCAGGACCTTGAGAAAACGTTGCGCACGCTCGCTGACCTGCTTGCCATCGCCGGTGGTACTCGTCATCAAGGCTCTCTCGCGAAAAACCGAAGCCCGACCCCAGGAGGACGGCTTAGCACTCGATTCAAGTGAGTGCTAACGATCGCAATTTAGAGTTTGCGCCCAAGGCTGTCAACTTGGATCTTTGCCGATGCTGGCAACCGGCTGAACAGGATATCCATAGGGATTGCCGAGTCGAGCCACTGTGCGCCACGCCAGTCGGCGGAATCACGGCACGATTTGCCGGTATTGAGGGTTTATTGACGAAGCCAAGTGCCGGGGTTCTGCTTTTGCTCCCCCTCTCCCCAACCCCTCTCCCGCCAGGGGCTGGTCTTTAATACACACTTAACTTCGTCAGGCGATTACGGACCCTGGGGTGGTGACCGACAGCCATTAGGGTAAGACTCCCAACAGCGGAGGAGCCCAGGCAAGCGAGGGAGCGCAAGCGACGAGCGGAGTGCGACGACCCCCGCGTAGGCGTAGGGTCGTGCGTTTCGTCGGAGTGCGGCGCGTGAGCGCCGGCGGAGACGAAAGGCCGGGCCATGCGACACGGCGTCCAGGCATTGCGGGAGTCCTGGTGCCGCGCGGAGTGCGTGCCGGGACGGACGCAGGACGAACGCGGGCCGCCGAAGGCCATGGCCGTCGCCTCATTTTGTGCACCCGAAATCGGACCGACCCCATTTCGGGTTTCGCGAACAATGGCGACGCTCCGGTCGGTGTGGGCAACGGGTTGAACAGGATGTACATTTGGACCGCCATGTCGAGCCGCTGTAAGCCACGCCAGAGCGTTTGATCACCGGGTGGGCCATCCCCTTTACGTCCGAGGTGACCGCCTAGGGCATCGAGCATGCGAATCGCCTCGCCCAGGCTCGGTGACTCATCCGGAGCGACGGGGGTTTTGTGGTGAACGCAATACAGGGCCTTCCACTCGGCCTCCTCAAAGAAGACTCATGGATTAGGCAAAGACTTGCTGTTCCCCCAAGAGGGTGATTTCTTGGTACACGAGAAGAGATTCGCCGAGCTGCTCGGCTCCCCGCGATGCTCAAGCTCATGGTCCAGGGCGAATCCGACGTTCAACACGGCAGGCTGACAGCGCAAGAGGACGTCTTCTCGACCCTAGCATACGTGAGCTAACCGCTATCGCTGAGAGGTCCCCAAGCCAGCCGTGGGCAACCGATATGATCGCGCTGTTGTGCCAAGCCAATGCCCTGGTCGGCGAGGCCCAGGACCAGGACCTCAAGGCATTGCCCACCGGCGACGTCGAGCGCTTGCGGACCCGCTACGACACCATCCTCACCGAAGCCGAAGCCGAAGCCGGCAATCCTCCCCGTCCCTGCCGTCCCGGCACCCGCGGGCGGATCAAACAATCCCCGGCCGGCAACCTCATTCGGCGACTGCGCGAGCACCGCAACGAGGTCCTGCGCTTCCTCACCGACCTGCGCGTTCCCGGCGACAACAACCAAGCCGAATGCGACCTGACGAATGTCCAAACTCAAGCAGAAAGTCTCCGGTTGTTTCCGCTCCGATACCGGCGGAGATGCCTTTGCCATCACCCGCTCCTGCCTTTCGACCCGACGCAAACAGTCCGACGATATTTTTAACTCGCTCGTCCTAACCTTCCAGGGGCAACCCCCAGTGCCCCAATTGGAGTAGCTGAATAGTTACCTAGCACTTTTTTCTACGCACTCGGCCGTCACGAAGCGTACGATCTTCCCCAGGCCGGGTGGGCACGTACTTTTTTGCTTCCACACTGCGGAGCTACTCTGTGTTTCTCTACGGCGCCCTGGTGCTGCTCCTGATCTCGGGCATGATCTTCACCCGCTCCCGGGCCGGCATCACCCTTACAATATTGGCGATTCTCGCCGCCACCTCCACCTTCGACCGCCGCATCGGCGGCAACAATGTGTATGGAGTACCCGGGACCATCATCACGTTCGTGTTCGCATCTATCAATAATCATGGAAGACGATCGAGGGATCATTTTTTCAGCCGCCTTGGATGGAATTCTCGACTTTTTCCCGGGAAGGAGCACAGGAAAGCGAGGGAGCGTAAGCGACGAGCGGAGTGCGTGCCGGGACGGACGCAGGACGAACGCGGGCCGCCGAAGGCCATGGCCGTCGCCTAATTTTGTGTACCCGAAATCGGACGACCCTATCGATCGGATCGGGTCCGAACCAAGCGGACTAAGCTCGGCCCGGGTGATTATCCTTGTCGAGTCAGGTCTTGATGCCAACGCCGTGTCGCAGCAGATACAGACTGTAGAGGGTCGACAGGGCGATGAAGCCGAGGATGATCGCGAAGGCCGCGCCGACAGGGACATCGCTCACTCCCAACACCCCAAAGCGGAAGGCGTTGATCATGTAGAGCACCGGGTTGGCGAAGGACAGGCTCTGCCAAAAGGCCGGCAACAGGTCGATGGAATAGAAGACCCCGCCCAGATAGGTCAACGGCGTAAGCACGAAGGTGGAGACGATGGTGACATCATCGAAGCTGTCGGCGTAGATGGCATTGATGAAGCCCCCGAGAGCGAATAGCACGGCGGTCAAAATGAATACCAACAGGGTTATGCCATAGCTGTGGATTTGGATCCGGGTAAAGACGAGGGCCGCCAAGATGACCACGATCCCTACCGCAACCCCCCGCGCGACACCGCCGGCGACGAAGCCGGCCAGAATCACCCAATTGGGCACGGGGGCCACCAACAGCTCCTCCACATAGCGGGAAAACTTGCTCGAGTAGAAGGAGTTCGCCACGTTGGAATAGGTATTGGTCAGTACCGCCATCAGCACCACCCCAGGGACGATAAAATCCAGATAAGCGAAGCCACCCATGGGTCCGATACGCTCGCCGATGAGCCGGCCGAAGATCATGAAGTAAAGGACCGTGGAGATGGCCGAAAACAGCAGAGTCTGCGCCCAGACCCGAGAGAATCGCAGGACTTCCTTGGCCAAAATGGTGGAAAAGGAGATCCGGTAGTACCGCCAGCCGTTCATGTCGGCAGACCTCCTCCATCCTGGTCATGCCCTACCAGGCTAAAGAACAATCGTTCGAGCCGGTTCTGCTTGTTACGGAGGCTGACGACCTCGATACCCTGATTCGAAAGAGCCGTGAATAGGCCATTGATGCCCTGGTCCTTGGTCAGCGTTACCTCCAGGGTACGGTCATTGATCAGTGTGAGTGCCACGCCATCGAGCTGGGGTAGTTGCACCGGTCGCTCCCTGAGATTCAGCACCAGGGTCTCGGTCTTCAGGCGACCGAGCAGGGCCTCCATATCCATACTTTCGGTAATCCGGCCATTGTCGATGATCGCGATATTGCGGCACAGACGCTCCGCTTCCTCCAGATAATGGGTGGTGAGAATGATGGTGGTACCCGCAGCATTGAGCTCACATAGAAAGGTCCACATGAAGCGGCGGATCTCGACATCCACCCCGGCGGTAGGCTCGTCCAGGATCAGCAGCCGCGGCCGATGCACCAAGGCGCGAGCGATCATCAGGCGGCGCTTCATGCCACCGGACAACAGGCGCGTCTGCATACCCCGCTGGTCCCAAAGCTCGAGCCGGCGGAGATAATATTCCGCCCTCGACCTAGCCTCGCGCCGCGGAATACCATGGTAACCGGCCTGATTTCGAATCACCTCGACAACCGGAAGGAACAGATTGAAATTGAACTCCTGGGGCACTAGGCCCAGACAGGCCTTCACCACCCCCGGATCCCGATCCAGGTCATGGCCGAAGACGCGCACCTCCCCTTCGGTCTTGTCGACCAGAGAAGCGACAATGCCGATCAGGGTCGATTTGCCGGCACCGTTGGGCCCGATCAGGGCGAAAAAATCACCCTCGGCCACCATCAGGTCCACACCTCGCAAGGCCTGGTGGCCATTGCGGTAGACCTTGGTAAGATTCCTGACCCTGAGCGCAGACATGGGAAACCCGCGTACAGCGGGTAAACGAATAATTGTAAGGCATCTCGAATGCTTCGAGCCCCCTATATCTCGCACCCGCGACGCGATTTGCAACCGGGCCCTCGACCGCCCTCGGCAATCCGACCTATTGGCTCAATGCCGGGCATCGGGCAACCCACCAACTAGGTCCCGTGCCGAGGAACACGACCAACCTAGGCGATCCGGGTCACACCGGTATCCACCGATGGGATCGAGCGGGAGGTGCGGCTCTCATCAAACATCTCGTAACATACTGTTTACTTGAATTTATTCACTCGCATCAAGCGGCCTCACTGAGTGTAAGGCCGAGACGCTTGCGCTGGATGGAACACAGTAGCCGGTCCCGATTGCGTACCTCGAATTCCTCCAGGCCTCGTTCAACATAATTGGCTCTCTTTCACGTTTAGTGTGTGGAAAAGGAAACTACCGCGTAGCGGCTGCGCCCTTGACAGGCTGGATGGGCGCAACACAATGCGGGCAAGAGAGGATCGGGGCACCCGGCGGATCAAGCCTAATGTCCTGCTGTCGCTGAGTTCGCCGTGATGCGTGGCCTCGCGGCCAAAACGCCCCGATCCCCTCATGCAGACCCCTCTTCTGCGCCTATCCGGCCTGCCTACCTGTCAAGGATGATTTTTTATTTTACCCACACAATCCGTAAGAGAGCCACATAATCTTGCCCCTGAGTCAGCAGGGCGTAGATGAGACGTGCTAGCTGGTGAGCGGTGGCTTTGACCGCCTTCGCGGTGTCCCTGCGGGCCAAGCGCGCGCGATGAGCGGCCCCGATGCAGGTGTGGCTGCGTCGCGCATGGAAGGCCGCTTGGCATAAGGCCGGCCCGGCCCGGTTGAAGACCTTGGGCTGGGAGCCGGCGAGGGTCTGGCCACCGGAGATCCGTGTCGGTGGTGCCAGCCCGAGCCAGGAGCCAAAGTGCCGAGCGGACGGAAAGCAAGAC